>Ga0255336_100516_pt1 | contig 56681 bp, 52 predicted proteins | sample MeOH1_35cm_T3_17_FD_189102 | JGI IMG/M metagenome (GOLD analysis project Ga0255336, IMG submission 189102) | Sandy soil microbial communities from University of British Columbia, Vancouver, Canada - MeOH1_35cm_T3_179 | ecosystem: Engineered > Artificial ecosystem > Sand microcosm > Unclassified ... | reverse complement strand
CGTCGTCCACGATCCTCGCTGAACTATAAAGCGGCACCAAGGAGGTTTTCCGAATGGCCGCATTCAAACCGCGTCGACCCCGTAACAGCGGACCGCTGCCGCGTCCGTTCCGCCGTAACAAGCCGATAGTGACGGAGGCGGCGGTCGACAGCCGGCGCGCGCAGCGCCAGCAGTTCCTGAGAAAGCGCGGCATCTATCTGCTGCCGAACGCCTTCACCACGGCGGCGCTGTTCTGCGGCTTCTTCGCCGTGGTGCAGGCCATGAATGTGCGCTTCGAGGTCGCGGCCATCGCGATTTTCGTGGCCATGGTGCTCGACGGCATGGACGGCCGCGTCGCCCGCATGACGCATACGCAAAGCGCGTTCGGCGAGCAGTTCGACAGCCTCTCCGACATGGTGTCGTTCGGCGTCGCGCCGGCGCTCGTCATGTATGAGTGGATTCTGAAGGACCTCGGCCGCTGGGGCTGGCTTGCGGCGTTCGTCTACTGTTCGGGTGCGGCATTGCGTCTCGCGCGGTTCAACACGAACATCGGCGTGGTGGACAAGCGCTTCTTCCAGGGCATGCCGAGCCCGGCTGCCGCGGCGCTGATCGCCGGCTTCGTGTGGCTCGCCACGGACAACCGCGTGCCGCTCAAACTGGTCTGGCTGCCTTGGGTCGCCTTCGTGCTGACCATCTACGCGGGCGTGACGATGGTGTCGAACGCGCCGTTCTATAGCGGCAAGGCGCTCGACGTACGGCATCGCGTGCCATTCGGCGTGATACTGCTGGTGGTGGTCGCGTTCGTGCTGGTGTCCTCCGACCCGCCGCTGATGCTGTTCGGCCTGTTCGTGCTCTACGGCCTGTCCGGTTACGTGTTCTGGGGCTATCAGGCAGTGCGCGGCAGGGCCAATCCGGCTCGTTCGGTGGCGCGCGACAGATAATTGTTCGCCCGCGCAACCTGCTGGATCACACGACAAAACGGCGGCCTTCGGGCTGCCGTTTTTCCTTTGGCGGGCCCGTCCGGCGGCGCCGGCAGGCAGGTCCGGCGCTAATTGCGTGCCGGCGGGAATGCCGCTATAGTCGTTGGATGAATGCGTTCACGTTCCTCGTCGAGTCGCACTACGGGCCTCCGCAGGCCGGCGCGCCGCTGAGCATGCCCATGCCGGAGCGTCTGTCGCGCTGATCGTTGCGCTTTTTATCGCGCTTTTTTCGCGCTCGTCGTCACGTTGATCGATTTTGCCCTCCGTCTGCCTCGTCTGTGATCGCGTGTCGCCAGCGGTGGCGCAGACAGCCGAATTCCAAGCTCCCATCCCCCACAATTGAACGACTCCGCAGGAGACTCGACATGTCCGACAAACTGATCATATTCGACACCACGTTGCGAGACGGCGAACAATCGCCCGGCGCGTCGATGACGAAAGAAGAAAAAATCCGTATTGCGAAGCAGCTCGAACGGATGAAGGTGGACGTGATCGAAGCAGGCTTCGCGGCGAGCTCGAACGGCGACTTCGATTCGATCCATACGATCGCAGGCCTGATCAAGGACAGCACGATCTGTTCGCTGGCCCGCGCGAACGACAAAGACATTCAGCGCGCTGCCGACGCGCTCAAACCGGCCGATCACTTCCGCATCCACACATTCATCGCAACTTCGCCGTTGCACATGGAAAAGAAGCTGCGCATGACGCCGGACCAGGTGTTCGAGCAGGCAAGGCTGGCAGTGCGCTTCGCCCGCAAATTCACCGACGACGTCGAGTTTTCGCCGGAAGACGGCAGCCGTTCGGATATGGATTTCCTGTGCCGCGTGCTGGAAGCGGTGATAGCCGAAGGCGCGACCACGATCAATATCGCGGATACGGTCGGTTACGGCGTGCCCGAGTTGTACGGCCAGCTCGTGAAGACGCTGCGCGAACGCATTCCCAACTCGCATAAAGCCGTCTTCTCGGTGCATTGCCATAACGACCTCGGCATGGCGGTGGCGAATTCGCTGGCCGGTGTGCAGATCGGCGGCGCGCGCCAGGTCGAGTGCACGATCAACGGCCTCGGCGAGCGCGCGGGCAACACGTCGCTGGAAGAAATCGTGATGGCCGTGAAGACTCGCAAGGATTACTTCGGCCTCGATATCGGTCTCGATACCACGCAGATCGTGCCGGCTTCCAAACTGGTGTCGCAGATTACCGGCTTCGTCGTGCAGCCGAACAAGGCGGTGGTCGGCGCGAACGCTTTTGCGCATGCTTCGGGCATTCACCAGGACGGCGTGCTGAAGGCGCGCGACACCTACGAAATCATGCGTGCCGAAGACGTGGGCTGGAGCGCGAACAAGATCGTGCTCGGCAAGCTGTCGGGCCGTAACGCGTTCAAGCAGCGTCTGCAGGAACTCGGCATCGCGCTGGATAGCGAAGCGGAACTGAACACGGCGTTTGCGCGTTTCAAGGAACTGGCCGACCGCAAGTCGGAAATTTTCGACGAAGACATCATCGCGATCGTCACGGAAGAATCCGCCGAGGCGCAGGAGAAAGAGCACTACAAGTTCCTGTCGCTGTCGCAACATTCGGAAACGGGCGAGCAGCCGCACGCGAAGATCGTGTTCTCGGTGGAAGGCAAGGAAGTGACCGGCGAAGCGCGCGGCAACGGCCCGGTCGACGCTACGCTGAACGCCATCGAAACCGAAGTGGGCAGCGGCTCGGAACTGCTGCTGTACTCGGTGAACGCGATTACCACCGGCACCCAGGCGCAAGGCGAAGTGACCGTGCGTTTGTCGAAGAGCGGGCGCATCGTCAACGGCGTGGGCACCGATCCGGATATCGTCGCGGCTTCCGCGAAGGCGTATATCTCGGCGCTCAACAAGCTCTATTCGAACGTGGACAAGTTGAATCCGCAACGTTCGGAATGAGCGAGGCGAAGGCGGCGCGCTGACGGCGCCACCGCCCGGCCGTCGTAGGAGTCGAGAAAGCCCCGTGCCTGAATGGCGCGGGGCTTTTTGCATGGTGGCGCTACTCGGCCGCCGTGCGCCGCATCGACCAGCCGCGTGCTGCGCGCGCCTGTGCTTGCACCTGATGCCGCACCTCGACGGCAATGCCGCGGCCCGGCGCGTCGGCCACGAACGTGTCGAGCAGTTCGCGCACGTCGTGGTCGACGAAATCGGCGCGTGTCGCATCGACGATCAAGGTGGCGCCGTCGGGGATCTGCTGCAGGTAGTGCTTGAGCGGCACTTTGCCGAGAAACGACACGTCCTTGCGAAACGACAGCAGATAGTGATCGCCGTGTTGCGCGAGCACGATCGGGCTGCGCAGATTCGCATACAGCGCGAGCAGCACGCTGCACAGAATGCCGAGCACGATGCCGATCAGCAGATCGGTCGCGAGCACGCCGACGAGCGTGACGATAAACGGCGCGAACGGCGCGACGCCCTGTTTCGCGATGGCGACGAACAGCGACGGCTTGGCGAGCTTGAGCCCCGTAAAGATCAGGATCGCCGCGAGGCAGGCGAGCGGAATCAGGTTGATGACGCTAGTGAGCGCGAACACGCTGACGAGCAGCAGCACGCCATGAATGATCGCCGAGAGCCGGCTCTGCGCGCCCGCATGCACGTTCGCCGAACTGCGCACGATCACCGACGTGATCGGCAGTCCGCCGATCGCGCCGGCGATCAGGTTGCCCACGCCTTGCGCCTTCAGTTCGCGATCCGGCGGCGCGGCACGCCGTTCGGGATCGATCTGCTCGACTGCTTCGAGGCTCAGCAGCGTTTCGAGACTCGCGACGATCGCCAGCGTGATGGCCACGCGCCAGACATCGGGATTGACGAGTTGCGCGAAGTGCGGCCCGAAGTCGGCCCACTCGAGCGCGAGTTGCAACGCGGCGAACGATTCCAGCGGCGGCAGGGCGACCCGATGCTCGGCGGCCGGCGCGAGCGAGGGCGCCAGCACGCTGAGCAGCAACGTCGTGCCGATCCCCAGCAGGACGACCGCGAGCGGTGCCGGTACGTGGCGCACCAACGCGAAGCGACGCAGTGCGCGCGTTTCCCAGCCGACCATTATCGCCAGCGACAGCAGTGTGATCACGCAGGCCGCCAGCGAAATCGAACCGAACGGCGTGAGAATCGCGCCAGCGCCCTGCGCCATGGGTTGCGCGCCGGCCGTCGGGGCCGCGCCGGACAGGCCGAGCGCGAGCGGGAACTGTTTGACGATCAGCAGCACGCCGATGGCCGCGAGCATGCCCTTGATCACCGGCGAGGGCACGTAGGCGGCGAAGCGGCCGGCTTTGAGCATGCCGAAGCCGAACTGGATCGCGCCGGACAGCAGCACGGCCAGCAGGAACGCGGAAAAGCTGCCGAGTTGCGCGATGCCGTCCACCACGATCACGACGAGGCCCGCCGCCGGACCGCTCACGCTCAAACGCGAGCCGCTCAGCACGGCGACCACCAGCCCGCCGACGATGCCCGAGACGAGCCCGGCAAAAGGCTCGACCCCCGATGCATTGGCGATGCCTAGGCACAACGGCAGCGCCACCAGAAAAACGACCGTGCCCGCAAGCAGGTCGCGCTGAAACGTTGAGAAAAAAGCTCGAAGGTTCATGGTATCCGTGCAGTAAAGAGTGGGGCCCGGCAGGCGGCGAAAGCCGGACCGGAAAGGATTCTTCGCATGCGTTGCGGTGCCAGGCGGTGCTAGGCGGCGCTGTGGGCGGCGGTCGTGCAGGTCATCGCGTCGTCGGCTTCGTAGCCGGACGTGAGGACCTTGATGCGCCCGTCTTCGAGCGCGAAGATCCAGCCGTGCACGAGCGGCGCCGGATCGGCGCCCCGCACGATCGGGTTCGCGCGTAACCCGCGCACCTGTTCGAGCACGTTCAGTTCCGCGAGGCGGTCGATGCGCTGCCGCTCGCTGGCGTGGCCATCCAGTTCTTCGTGGTGCGCCCGGGCGAGGGCGCACAGCGGCGCGATCCGCCGATTCACGTGAGGCAGGCTCGGTTCGGGCGGCAGCAGCGCAGCGCGCACGCCGCCGCATCCATAGTGGCCGCAGACGATCACGTGACCGACTTTCAGCACCTTTACCGCATATTCGAGGACGCTCGCCGAGTTGTCGTCGTCGGCTTGAAAGAGGTTGGCGATGTTGCGGTGGACGAACAGGTCACCCGGCTCGCAATGCGTGATGGTCTCGGCGGGCACACGGCTGTCCGAGCAGCCGATCCACAGTACGTGGGGATTCTGGCCGCGTGCCAGATGGCGGAAAAATGCGGGGTTGCGCACGGCGGTTTCATGCGCCCACGCGACGTTGGCGACGAGCAGGCGTTTGGGACGGTTCATCGAGAGCGGCTCCGTAAGTGGGGCGCATTCATTCGGCACCGAATTCACGGCTCGCGCTCGTGCGGCCTCATGAGAGGCCAGTGCCGAATCAATGCTTACGAAAGCCTTTCTATCAAAAAATAAATCCGCTGTGCGCGAAATAAAATTCGCCACCATGCGCAATAAATAAAAAAAAGCCGCCTGAGGAGGCGGCCTTGGTAGATGCATGGTGCATCACGCATGATTGAGGCAGCGCTCAGAACAGGCTGCGGCGATCCGGATCATGTAACGGATCGGGCGTTTTTTGCGTGAGCCGCACAATGCCCTGATCGTCGAAATAAAAGCTGTACATCATGTACCAGACGTTGTCTTCGAGATAGCGATAGGTCCAGACTTCGCGCTTCATCAACGGAAAGTACGACGTTTCGACCGGGCGGCCGAAGTTCACCAGCACGTCGCTCTTGGTCCATTTGCCGATTTCCGCGCGGTAGAACTCGTTCGGCTGCAGCACCTGGCGCACGTTGACGATCTTGCCGGACGCGTCGATGTCGGCCGCGGTGGTGGTTTCGCCCATTGGCTGCGTCGGCCACATCAGCCGTTTGCCGCCGTTCGGCAGGTCGTAGCTTTCGCGCGGCGGGCCGAGGCGCGCGATGATGGTGGATTCGTCCGCGCCTTGCTGGTATTGCTGCCAGGGTTGCACGCAGCCGGCGAGCGCGAGCGCGCTCAGGCAGACGAGCGCCGCGCGGCGCAGGCGCCCTGCGGCCGGCGCTTCGATCGAGGCCGCCGTGACGTGGTGGCGGTTGAACATGTATTCCTCCGATGGCGTGTAAGTAGCGGTTTTTATCATCGAGACGCATTATTTTGACACGCGCTGCGGCAAAAGATTTGCGCTTCGTGAAGGGCTGGCCGGGAATTACGGTAACGGTTGCGCCGGCTTGCTTATTCCGTGCCGAACCACCTATGATCCGCGCTTTCACCAATCAGGCGGGGCGATGACGATGGCGAAGTGGCAACGGACGGCGGCAGTGGCGCTGGCAGCGATTTCGATGGCCGCGGCGGCGTACGCGGCGGCCGCGACGGCGACTAACCCGGCGGCTGGCCTGGCAGCGAATGCCGCAGCTAGTCCCGCGGCGCATCCCGTAGCGAACCCCGTAGCGAATGGCGCAGTCAATCCCGTAGCTAACGCCGCGGCGAAGCCCACCGGCAAGCCCACCGGCACGCCGATCCAGCTGGCGCTGATCGAAGGCATGTCCGGCCCGTTCGCCAACGCGGGCGCGGCGGTCGAGCGCAATCTGCGCTTTGGCGTCGAGCAGGTGAACGCGCGCGGCGGCGTCAAGCTCGCCGACGGCGCGCATCCGTTCGAACTGGTCGTGCTCGACAGCAGGGGCGGCACCGAAGAGGCGCTCACGCAACTGCGCGCGGCCGCCGACCGCCATATCGGCTACATCATGCAAGGCAACAGCTCGGCGGTCGCCGCCGCGCTGATCGGCGCGATCGACAAGCAGAACAGCCGCGAACCGGGCAACCGCGAGCTGTTCCTCAACTATTCCGCCGACGACCCGGCGCTGACCAACGCCAGCTGCAGCTTCTGGCATTTCCGCTTCGACGCGCACGCGGGCATGCGCATGGACGCGCTGGCCGACGTGATCCAGCGCGACAAGGCGGTGAAGAAGGTCTATCTGCTGAACCAGGACTACAGCTTCGGACACGACGTGAGCAGTCTCGCGCGTTCGGCGCTGGCGACGAAGCGGCCGGACATCGCCGTGGTCGGCGACGAATTCCATCCGATCGGCCGCGTGAAAGACTTCGCGCCGTACGTCGCGAAGATCCGCGCGAGCGGGGCGGACGCCGTGATCACGGGCAACTGGGGCAACGACCTGACGCTGCTCGTCAAGGCCGCGCGCGAACAGGGGCTGGACACGACGTTCTATACGTTCTACGGCAACAGCCTCGGCGCGCCCGCCGCCTTGGGCGACGCCGGCGTCGGTCACGTGATCGCGGTGGCCGACTGGCACCCGAACGCCGGCGGCGCGGCCTCCGATGCGTGGTACGCCGCCTTCCGGGCCCGTTTCCCGGCCGCACAGGACGACTACCCGGTGCTGCGCATGCCGCTGATGATCGAAACCCTGGCCGCCGCGATGACCCGCGCCGGCAGCGCCGACCCGGCCGCCGTGGCGCGAGCCCTGGAAGGGATCAAGTTCGACAACGGCTTTCACGCCTCGCGGATGCGCGCCGACGACCATCAACTTATCCAGCCCCTTTACGTGATGGAAATGGACAAAGCCGGCACGCCGGGTGTGCATTTCGATAACGAAGGCTCCGGCTATGGTTTTCGCACGGTGCTGGCGTTGCCGCCCGAGCGTGCGATCCCGCCGACGGTGTGCAAGATGAAACGGCCATGACGCAGGCGGGACGCGTCATCGCCCGGCACAGCAGGGTTCGCGGCCGCAAACGGCTGTGCTACAATACGCGTCCCGTTGTGAGGCAGGCCTTTGTTCAAGGCATGTGAAGCACACGGGTAACCCACGGCACGGCCTTTCTTCCGTGACCGCCTGTCTAGTTCTTAAGGAAATCGACATGTCCGCAGTTGAAACAAGCAAGAAGTCCGAAGTCGTCGCGCAATTCGCACGCGCAGCTAACGACACCGGCTCCCCCGAAGTTCAGGTCGCGCTGCTCACGACCCGCATCAACGAACTGACCGTTCACTTCAAGGCACACACGAAAGATCACCACAGCCGCCGCGGTCTGCTGCGCATGGTGAGCCGCCGTCGCAAGCTGCTCGACTACCTGAAGGGTAAGGACGCGGATCGTTACCGCGCACTGATCGAGAAGCTGGGTCTGCGTAAGTAATCGGCCAGTCGTTCAGCAAGATGCCTGTGTCAGTTCCGCTGATACAGGCATTTTGTTTTTGCACGGTGCGCTTCATGTGATGCGCGCCGGCTGTTCTCCGCGGCGGCGTGCAGGATTCATGCGGCGGGAGCGGCAAGCAGTAGTAAAGCAGCAGTAGAGCAAGCAGCAAAAGAGAATCATGGCCGGGCTTCAGGGCGGAGCTTTGTGTCATTCCAGCGGTTCGCGCGCGTACTCAACATCAAGCGTGGTTCTCTGGAATGGCATAACACTACTCTTCCCATGCGGCGCCGGTCCTGGCGTTGCCGCGCCGCTTCTGGTTCGCGCGGCATTACGAAGAGGAAAAGCAATGACTATGTTCAATAAGATCGTCAAAGAATTTCAGTGGGGACAACATAAGGTCCGCCTCGAGACCGGCGAAATCGCTCGCCAGGCGAGCGGCGCCGTGATCGTCGACGTCGAAGATACCGTGGTGCTGGCCACCGTGGTCGGCGCCAAGACGGCCAAGCCGGGCCAGGACTTTTTCCCGCTGACCGTCGACTACCTCGAAAAGACCTACGCCGCCGGCAAGATCCCGGGTGGCTTCTTCCGCCGCGAAGGCCGTCCGTCGGAAGGCGAAACGCTGATCTCGCGCCTGATCGACCGTCCGCTGCGCCCGCTGTTCCCGGAAGGCTTCTACAACGAAGTCCAGGTCGTGATCCACGTCCTGTCGCTGAACCCCGAAATCCCCGCCGACATTCCCGCGCTGATCGGCGCGTCGGCGGCGCTCGCCGTGTCCGGTCTGCCGTTCAACGGCCCGGTCGGCGCAGCGCGCGTGGCCTATATCAACAACGAATACGTGTTGAACCCGACGCGTCCGCAAATGAAGGAATCGGCGCTCGACCTGATCGTCGCCGGTACGGAACGCGCGGTGCTGATGGTGGAATCGGAAGCGCAGCAACTGAGCGAAGAAGTGATGCTCGGCGGCGTGGTGTTCGGCCATGAGCAAATGCAGATCGCGATCGACGCGATCCACGATCTGGTCCGCGAAGGCGGCAAGCCGGAATGGGATTGGCAACCGGCGGCGAAGAACGAGCCGCTGATCGCTCGCGTGACGGAACTGGCGCAAGCCGATCTGCTCGCCGCTTATCAACTGCGCGACAAGCAAGCCCGTTCGGCCAAGCTGAAGGAAATCTACGCAGCTACGTCGGCGAAGCTGGAAGAAGACGCGGCTGCAGGCGGCACGGTGGCGGCCGACAAGGCAACCGTCGGCAACGTGCTGTTCGATATCGAAGCGAAGATCGTCCGTACGCAAATCCTGAACGGCGAGCCGCGTATCGACGGCCGCGACACGCGTACCGTGCGTCCGATCGAAATCCGTACCGGCGTGCTGCCGCGTACCCACGGCTCGGCACTGTTCACGCGCGGCGAAACGCAAGCGCTGGTAGTGGCGACGCTCGGCACGAAGGGCGACGAGCAGAACATCGACGCGCTCGAAGGCGAGTACCGCGAACGCTTCATGCTCCACTACAACATGCCTCCGTTCGCGACCGGCGAAACGGGCCGCGTCGGTTCGCCGAAGCGCCGTGAAATCGGTCACGGCCGTCTGGCCAAGCGCGCGCTGGCTGCGTGCCTTCCGAGCGCCGAGGAATTCGGCTATTCGATTCGCGTCGTGTCGGAAATCACGGAATCGAACGGTTCCTCGTCGATGGCTTCGGTGTGCGGCGGCTGCCTCGCGCTGATGGACGCCGGCGTGCCGATGAAGGCGCACGTCGCCGGCATCGCCATGGGCCTGATCCTGGAAGGCAACAAGTTTGCCGTGCTGACCGACATCCTCGGCGACGAAGATCACCTCGGCGACATGGACTTCAAGGTGGCGGGCACCGAGCAAGGCGTGACCGCGCTGCAGATGGACATCAAGATCCAGGGCATCACCAAGGAAATCATGCAGGTCGCCCTCGCGCAAGCGAAGGAAGGCCGTCTGCACATCCTCGGCAAGATGACCTCGGCTGTCTCCGGCGCGAACACGCAATTGTCGGAGTTCGCACCGCGCATGATCACCATCAAGATCAATCCGGAAAAGATCCGCGACGTGATCGGCAAGGGTGGTTCGGTGATCCGCGCGCTGACCGAAGAAACCGGCACGACGATCGATATTTCGGACGACGGCGTCGTCACCATCGCCAGCACGAGCAGCGAAGGCATGGCCGAAGCGAAGAAGCGTATCGAGAACATCACGCTGGAAGTCGAAGTCGGTCAGGTGTACGAAGGCACCGTGCTCAAGCTCTTGGATTTCGGTGCGATCGTGAACATCCTGCCGGGCAAGGACGGTCTGCTGCACATTTCCGAGATCGCCAACGAGCGTATCAAGGACATCAACGACTATCTGAAGGACGGCCAGCAGGTGAAGGTCAAGGTCATCCAGACGGACGAAAAGGGTCGCGTGCGTTTGTCGGCCAAGGCGTTGCTGAACGACGCCGCGAACGGCGCGCCGCAAGGCGAACCGACGCCGCAGCAGTAATGCGGTAGCGGGGCAACGGCCGGCAGCGCGAACGCGCGCCGGCCGTTTTTCATGAAGGGTTCAGGTGAATTGCGCTGCAGGCGGGCGCCTCGAAGGAAATCCTCTCGGGGCACACAAGCGAGTACTCTGTTTGTTCATGCCGGCATGCAACGCAATCCAATCTTGGAGTTGACGCAGATGAAAGCGATCGAAATCACCGAATTCGGTGCACCGGACGTTCTGAAACTGGCTGAGCGGCCGACGCCGCAGCCGGCAGCGGGTGAGGTGCTGATCAAGGTGGCCGCATCCGGCATCAACCGTCCGGACGTGTTTCAGCGCAAAGGCGGCTATGCGCCGCCGCCCGGCGCGTCGGATCTGCCGGGGCTGGAGGTGGCGGGCGAAATCGTCGGCGGGACGATCGACGCGAAGAACAATCCGTTTGGCCTGAAAGTCGGCGATCGGGTGTGCGCATTGCTGGCGGGCGGCGGCTATGCGGAATATGCGGTCGCGCCGCTGCTGCAGTGTCTGCCGGTGCCGGCGGGCCTGTCGGATGTCGAGGCGGCTTCGTTGCCCGAAACGTTCTTCACGGTGTGGAGCAATGTGTTCGACCGTGCGCAGCTCGGCAAGGGCGAAGGCGCGCCGAACGAAACGCTGCTGGTGCAGGGCGGTTCCAGCGGCATCGGCGTGACGGCGATCCAGATTGCGCATGCGCTCGGTTTTCGCGTGTTCGCGACCGCCGGGTCGGACGAGAAGTGCCGCGCCTGTGAGGCGTTGGGCGCCGAGCGGGCGATCAACTACAAGACCGAAGATTTCGTCGAAGTGATCAAGTCGCTGACCAACGATCGCGGCGTCGACGTGGTGCTCGACATGGTGGCGGGCAGTTATGTGTCGCGTGAGCTGACGGCGTTGGCGGATGGCGGACGGATCGTGCTGATCGCCTTGCTGGGCGGTGCGAAAGCGGAATTGAACCTGAACGAAGTGCTGCGCCGCCGTTTGACGGTGACGGGTTCGACGCTGCGTCCGCGGCCGATAGAATTCAAGGCGAAGATCGCCGCGCAACTGAAAGAGCGGGTTTGGCCGCATCTCGAAGGCGGGCGCATCAAGCCCGTGGTGCATCGCGTGTTTCCGGCCGCGCAAGCGGCCGACGCCCATACGCTGATGGAGAGCAGCACGCACGTCGGCAAGATCGTACTGTCTTGGGGTCAGGACGCTTGACACGGTCGGTTTGACCCGATCCACCCCACGCAGTAAAATTGCGCGTTTTGCGCACGCCGCATGAATCCGAAAGGTGGGCTGTAAGCGCAAACGAAGTCCGCCGCCAAGACAAGACGAGACGATGTCGAAACAACGAGCCAAACTGGTAGTCGGTAACTGGAAGATGCACGGGCGCCTCGCCGAGAATGCCACGCTGTTGCAGGCGGTGGCGAAAGGAGCGGGCGCATTGCCGGCCGACGTGCGCGTCGGTGTCTGCGTGCCGAGTCTGTATCTCGCGCAGTCTCAGTCGTTGCTGGAAGGCAGCCGGGTCGTGTGGGGCGTGCAGGACGTGTCAGCGTTCACGCATGGCGCCTACACCGGTGAAGTGGCCGCGCCGATGGTGGTGGAGTTCGGCGCCACGCTCGCGATCGTCGGGCACTCGGAGCGCCGTGCCTATCATCGCGAAAGCGCCGAGCTGGTCGCGGTGAAAACACAGCGTGCGCTGGAGGCGGGTTTGACGCCGATCGTCTGCGTCGGCGAAACGCTTGAAGAGCGCGAAGCCGGTTCGACCGAGCAGGTAGTCGGCGCGCAACTGGACGAAGTGCTGGCGAAATTGTCGGTGCAGGAGGCGGCGCGGATTGTCGTCGCGTATGAGCCGGTCTGGGCGATCGGCACCGGCAAGAGCGCGAGTTCGGAGCAGGCGCAGGCGGTTCATGCGTTTTTGCGTTCGCGTCTGGCGGCAAAGGGCGCGGCGGTGGCGGATGTGCCGCTGTTGTACGGCGGCAGCGTGAAGCCGGATAACGCGGAAGAATTGTTCCGCCAGCCGGATATCGACGGTGGCCTGATCGGCGGCGCGTCGTTGAAAGACCAGGATTTCCTGGCGATCTGCAAGGCGGCTGCCGCAACGAGCGTCGCCGGTTGAGCAGGGCGCCTTGGCGAGGATGACCCCATCCCGTGCAACACGTAGCGTGTGGCGCGGTTAAATAAAGACTCAGGTGAGTGTGATGCTGTATTTGAAAACATTGATTATCGTCGTTCAGCTGTTGTCGGCACTCGGGGTTATCGGCCTCGTCTTGCTGCAACACGGCAAAGGCGCCGATATGGGCGCGGCTTTTGGCAGCGGAGCATCGGGCAGTCTGTTCGGCGCGACCGGTTCGGCAAACTTTCTGTCACGCACTACGGCGGTTCTCGCGGCGGTGTTTTTTGTCACCACGCTGACGCTCACTTACCTCGGCGCGTATCGTGCGAAACCCTCCGCAGGCGTGCTGGGCGCGGCTGTGACTGCGCCGGTCGCGGCTTCTGCTGCTTCGGCACCGGCGGGTGGCTCGGCGGTTTTGCCGGCATCGGCTGCATCCGTTCCCGCAACCGACGTACCGAAATAAATTTTCGTTCAACGTGCTTTTGTGCGTTGAACAAACTGTTTAGACCAGTTATAATTCAAGTCTTGAAGCGATTCGCGGGTTTTATAAGTTGTTTTCCCGGATTGCATGCAGTGCCGACGTGGTGAAATTGGTAGACACGCTATCTTGAGGGGGTAGTGGCGAAAGCTGTGCGAGTTCGAGTCTCGCCGTCGGCACCAAAATGTTATCTAAATGCCAGCCGCTTGCTTCGCTTCGGCTGGCATTTTCACTTCTGGCGTGCGGCTTGCGTTGGGCTTGCGACATGTGCGTTTCGGAAGTGATTTCGCGTCAGGAGTGCTATGCTCCTGACGGCACTCAGAACCCAACCGATTGAGGACTGTCTTGAACCTCGCAGCCTATTTCCCCGTCTTGTTGTTCCTTGTAGTGGGCACCGGTTTAGGCGTAGCACTGGTCAGTATCGGCAAGATCCTTGGTCCCAATAAGCCTGATACCGAGAAAAACGCACCGTACGAGTGCGGCTTCGAAGCATTCGAAGATGCGCGCATGAAGTTCGACGTGCGCTACTACCTCGTCGCCATTCTCTTCATCATTTTCGATCTTGAAACCGCGTTCTTGTTCCCGTGGGGCGTTGCCTTGCGCGACATCGGCTGGCCCGGCTTCATGGCGATGATGATTTTCCTGCTCGAATTCCTGCTGGGCTTTGCCTACATCTGGAAGAAGGGCGGCCTCGACTGGGAATGATGGATTAATCGCCGGTTTGCGCGGGTGGCCAAGGCTTGCCACCCCGTCTGGAGTGGAAAGCAAATGAGTATCGAAGGGGTCTTGAAGGAAGGGTTTGTCACCACCACAGCTGACAAACTGATCAACTGGACGCGCACCGGCTCGTTGTGGCCGATGACGTTCGGTCTTGCGTGCTGTGCGGTCGAGATGATGCATGCGGGTGCTGCCCGTTATGACCTCGACCGTTTTGGCGTGGTGTTTCGTCCGAGTCCGCGTCAGTCGGACGTGATGATCGTCGCCGGCACGCTGTGCAACAAGATGGCGCCGGCGCTGCGCAAGGTCTACGATCAGATGGCCGAGCCGCGCTGGGTGATCTCGATGGGCTCGTGCGCGAACGGCGGTGGCTATTACCACTACTCGTATTCGGTGGTGCGCGGCTGCGACCGGATCGTGCCGGTCGACGTCTATGTGCCGGGCTGCCCGCCTACGGCTGAAGCGCTGGTGTACGGCGTGATCCAGTTGCAGGCCAAGATTCGCCGCACCAACACAATCGCCCGTCAATAAGGCCAACGCCTCCCCCACAATATGGCAAGCAAACTCGAGACCCTGAAAGCGAACCTCGAGGCGGCCTTTGGCGGCCTCCTGCAGAGCACTACCGAGGCAATCGGTGAGTTGACGATCGTCGTGAAGGCTGGCGACTACCTCAATGTGGCAACCCGTCTGCGCGACGACCGCTCGCTCGGTTTCGAGCAATGCGTGGATCTGTGCGGCGTCGACTATCAAACCTACGCCGACGGCGCTTACGAAGGCCCGCGTTTTGCGGCCGTTCTGCATCTGCTGTCGGTGCAGAACAACTGGCGTCTGCGTCTGCGCGTGTTCGCACCGGACGACGAAGTGCCGATCCTGCCGTCTGTTGTCGAAATCTGGAATTCGGTCAACTGGTACGAGCGCGAAGCATTTGACCTGTACGGCATCGTCTTCGAAGGCCACCCGGACCTGCGCCGTATCCTGACCGACTACGGTTTCATTGGTCACCCGTTCCGTAAAGATTTCCCTGTCTCCGGCTACGTCGAAATGCGTTACGACCCGGAAGAGAAGCGCGTCGTCTATCAGCCTGTGACGATCGAGCCTCGGGAAATCACGCCGCGCGTGATCCGCGAAGATCGCTATGGCGGTCTGAAACACTAAGAGAACGCCATGGCAGAGATCAAGAACTACACGCTCAACTTCGGCCCTCAGCACCCGGCAGCGCACGGTGTGCTGCGCCTCGTGCTCGAACTCGACGGCGAAGTCATCCAGCGCGCCGATCCGCACATCGGCCTGCTGCATCGCGCGACTGAAAAGCTCGCCGAAACCAAAACATTCATCCAGTCGGTGCCCTACATGGACCGTCTCGACTACGTGTCGATGATGGTGAACGAGCACGGCTATGTGATGGCGATCGAAAAGCTGCTCGGCATCGACGTGCCGGTGCGCGCGCAATACATTCGCGTCATGTTCGACGAAATCACGCGCGTGCTGAACCACTTGATGTGGATCGGCGCGCATGCGCTCGACGTCGGCGCGATGGCGGTGTTTCTGTACGCGTTCCGCGAGCGTGAAGACCTGATGGACGTGTACGAAGCGGTCTCCGGCGCACGGATGCACGCAGCTTACTATCGGCCGGGCGGCGTCTATCGCGATCTGCCTGACGCCATGCCGCAATACAAGGCATCGAAAATTCGCAATGCGAAGGCATTGTCGAAGATGAACGAGAACCGCCAGGGTTCGCTGCTCGACTTCATCGACGACTTCTTCACGCGTTTCCCGAAGTGCGTCGACGAGTATGAAACGCTGCTCACCGACAACCGCATCTGGAAGCAACGTCTGGTCGGTATCGGCGTGGTCAGCCCGGAACGTGCGCTGAACCTCGGCATGACCGGCGCCATGTTGCGCGGCTCGGGCATCGAGTGGGATCTGCGCAAGAAGCAGCCGTATGAAGTCTATGACAAGCTCGATTTCGACATTCCGGTCGGTGTGAATGGCGATTGCTACGACCGCTATCTGGTTCGCGTCGAAGAAATGCGCCAATCCACGCGCATCGTGAAACAGTGCGTTGAGTGGCTGCGTAAGAATCCAGGCCCGGTGATGATCGACAATCACAAGGTTGCGCCGCCATCGCGCGTGGGCATGAAGTCGAACATGGAAGAGTTGATTCACCACTTCAAGCTCTTCACGGAAGGCTTCCACGTACCGGAAGGCGAGGCGTATGCCGCTGTCGAGCATCCGAAGGGCGAATTCGGCATCTATCTGATCTCCGACGGCGCGAACAAGCCGTATCGCCTGAAGATCCGCGCGCCGGGCTATGCCCACCTGTCCACGCTCGATGAAATGGCGCGCGGTCACATGATCGCCGACGCCGTGACGATCATCGGTACGCAGGACATCGTGTTCGGCGAAGTGGATCGCTAGGACGTATTCATCGGCGCGTGCCTTCAGCTTGCATCGAAGCGCGCGTCAAGCAAAGGAACGCCGGGTCTGTCGCAGCCTGATGTGAGCGACGGGTTTTCGTTCGGTAGGAATTGAAAGAGTCGTGTCTGAAAATGATCTCAGCTGAAGGCCTGAAAGAAATCGATCGTGCGATCGCGAAGTATCCCGCCGATCAGAAACAGTCCGCCGTGATGTCGGCGTTGGCCACTGCTCAGGAAGAGCATGGCTGGCTGTCGCCCGAACTCATGCAGTTCGTCGCGGACTATCTCGGCATGCCGGCAGTCGCCGTGCAGGAGGTGGCTACCTTCTACACGATGTACGAGACCTCGCCGGTCGGCAAGTACAAGATCACGCTCTGCACGAACCTGCCGTGTCAGCTTGGCCCGGACGGCGGCTCGGACAGCGCGGCTGAATATCTGAAGCAGAAGCTCGGCATCGACTTCGGCGAAACCACGCCCGACGGCAAGTTCACCCTGAAAGAAGGTGAGTGCATGGGCTCGTGCGGCGACGCGCCGGTGATGCTGGTGAACAACCATCGCATGTGCAGCTTCATGAGCCGCGCGAAGATCGACCAGCTGCTCGAGGAACTTTCGAAATGACGTGTTTACACGATCGTCACATCAAACCGCTGATTCTCGCCGGCCTGAACGGCGATAACTGGCATCTCGAAGACTATGTAGCGCGCGGCGGTTACGCCCAGTTGCGCCGTATTCTGGAAGAGAAGATTCCGCCCGAGCAGGTGATTGCCGACGTCAAGGCCTCGGGTCTGCGCGGTCGAGGCGGTGCGGGCTTCCCGACCGGCTTGAAGTGGAGCTTCATGCCGCGTCAGTTCCCCGGTCAGAAGTACCTCGTCTGCAATTCGGACGAAGGCGAACCGGGCACGTTCAAAGACCGCGACATTCTGCGCTTCAATCCGCATGCGCTGATCGAAGGCATGGCCATCGGCGCGTACGCGATGGGCATTACGGTCGGCTACAACTATATTCACGGCGAAATCTGGGAAGTCTACAAACGCTTTGAACAAGCGTTGGACGAAGCACGCCGTGCGGGGTTCCTCGGCGAGAACATCATGGGTTCGGGCTTCTCGTTCGAACTGCATGCGCACCACGGTTACGGCGCCTATATCTGCGGCGAAGAAACCGCGCTGCTCGAATCGCTGGAAGGCAAGAAAGGCCAGCCGCGTTTCAAGCCGCCGTTCCCGGCGAGCTTCGGCGTGTATGGCAAGCCGACCACGATCAACAACACCGAGACGTTTGCCGCAGTGCCGTTCCTGCTTGCAATCGGTCCGCAGAATTACCTTGAGATCGGCAAGCCGAACAACGGCGGCACGAAGATTTTTTCGATCGCTGGCGACGTCGAACGTCCGGGCAATTATGAAATCCCGCTCGGCACGCCGTTCTCCACGCTGATGGAACTCGCCGGCGGCATGCGCGGCGGCAAGAAGATCAAGGCCGTGATTCCTGGCGGCTCGTCGGCGCCGGTCATTCCGGGCGACATCATGATGCAGACCGACATGGACTACGACTCGATCGCCAAGCAAGGCTCGATGCTCGGATCCGGCGCGGTCATCGTCATGGACGAAACGCGCTGCATGGTGCGCTCGTTGTTGCGTCTGTCTTATTTCTATTACGAAGAATCGTGTGGTCAATGCACGCCTTGCCGCGAAGGCACGGGCTGGCTGTACCGCGTCGTTCATCGTATCGAGCATGGGCTCGGCCGTCCGGAAGATCTGGATCTGCTGAACTCAGTCGCTGAAAACATCATGGGCCGTACCATTTGCGCGCTCGGCGATGCAGCGGCCATGCCGGTTCGCGGCATGCTCAAGCACTACTGGGACGAATTCGAATACCACGTCGCCCACAAGCATTGCCTCGTCGGCGGCCATGCCGGCGCAGCAGCGGCGTCGGAAACAGTGGCTGCCTGAGCACGCGAATAAGTACGTAGAACGGGCACACACCAGAACACGTCAACCGCGGGATTCATCGCCTGAAACGGGCGATGAACAGGCGAACGATTGAGCGGTAACAGGTTAAGGAAGATTGACCATCATGGTTGAACTTGAAATAGACGGCAAGAAAGTAGAGGTGCCTGAAGGCAGCATGGTGATCCAGGCTGCGCATAAGGTCGACACGTACATTCCTCACTTCTGCTATCACAAGAAGCTGTCGATTGCGGCCAACTGCCGGATGTGTCTGGTCGATGTCGAAAAGATGCCGAAGGCGGTGCCCGCATGCGCCACGCCGGTATCGGCCGGCATGATCGTGCGCACCAAGTCGGACAAGGCGGTGAAGGGTCAGCAAGCCGTGATGGAATTCCTGCTGATCAACCACCCGCTGGATTGCCCGATCTGCGACCAGGGCGGCGAGTGCCAGTTGCAGGATCTGGCCGTGGGTTACGGCAAGTCGGCATCGCGTTATAGCGAAGAAAAGCGCGTGGTGTTCCACAAGAACGTCGGCCCGCTGATCTCCATGGAAGAAATGTCGCGTTGCATTCACTGCACGCGTTGTGTGCGTTTCGGCCAGGAAGTGGCCGGCGTGATGGAGCTCGGCATGTTGGGCCGCGGCGAGCATTCGGAAATCACGTCGTTCGTCGGCAAGACGGTGGACTCGGAACTGTCGGGCAACATGATCGATCTGTGCCCGGTCGGTGCGCTCACCAGCAAGCCGTTCCGTTACAGCGCCCGCACGTGGGAGCTGTCGCGCCGCAAGTCGGTGAGCCCGCACGATTCCGTCGGCGCGAACCTCGTGGTGCAGGTGAAGAACAATCGCGTGATGCGCGTGCTGCCGTTCGAAAACGAATCCATCAACGAATGCTGGATTTCGGACAAGGACCGCTTCTCGTACGAAGGGCTGAACAGCCCCGAGCGTCTGACGCAGCCAATGCTCAAGCAAGGCGGCAAGTGGGTCGAGACCGACTGGCAAACCGCGCTCGAATACGTGGTGAAGGGTTTGAAGGGTATCAAGGGCGACCACGGCGCGAACGCGCTGGCCGCACTCGGCAGCGCCCACAGCACGGTCGAAGAACTGTTCCTGTTGAAGCAACTGGCGCAAGCGGTCGGCACGCCTAACGTCGACTTCCGTCTGCGTCAGTCGGATTTCTCCGCGCCGGTCAATGGCGCGCCGTGGCTCGGCACCGCCATCGCCGATCTGTCGAACGTCGACGCCGCGCTGGTGATCGGCTCGGATCTGCGCCGCGACCATCCGCTGTTCGCCGCGCGTCTGCGTCAAGCTGCCAAGGGCGGCGCGAAGCTCACGCTGGTGCAGTCCACGAATGACGACGCGCTGATTCCGCAAGCGCAGCGCGTGGTTGCCGCCCCGTCCGCATGGCTCGACGCGCTGGCTGGCATTGCCGGCGCAGTGTCGGAAGCCAATGGCGTCGCGCTGCCGGCAGCTTTCGCCGGCACGCAGCCTACGGATGCGAACAAGCAAGTCGCGAAGTCGCTCGCCACGGGCGAACGCCGCCTCGTGTTGCTGGGCAACGGCGCGGTCCGTCATCCGGATTTCGCGCTCATCCACGCCGCGGCGCAATGGATCGCGGACGCGACGGGCGCGACGCTGGGCTTCCTCACGGAAGCGGCCAACACGGTCGGCGCGCATCTGGTAGATGCATTGCCGGGCGAGGGCGGTCTGAACGCTCGCGAAGTGTTCGAGCAGCCGCGCAAGGGTTATGTGCTGCTGAACGTCGAGCCGGAGTTCGACACGGCTAACCCGGCGCAGGCTGTGGCCGCGCTGAAGCAGGCTGAAATGGTGGTCGTGCTGTCGCCGTTCCAGACCGGCGCCGAATACGCCGACGTGCTGCTTCCGATCGCGCCGTTCACGGAAACCGCCGGTACGTTCGTCAACGCCGAAGGTACGGTGCAGACGTTCAACGGCGTCGTGCGTCCGCTCGGCGACACGCGTCCGGCATGGAAGGTACTGCGTGTGCTGGGCAGCCTGCTGGGCGTGCCGGGCTTTGAATTCGACACGTCGGAAGAAGTGCGCACGGCCGCTCTCGGCGACGGCGAACTGAACTCGCGTCTGTCGAACAAGACCGGCGTCACGGTTGCGCGCGGCAAGGCGGTGAAGGCGGCGCAAGGCAAGTTCGAGCGCATTGCGAATGTGCCGATCTATCACGCCGACGCGCTGGTGCGTCGCGCGGAGTCGCTGCATCTGACCGCGGCGGCCCGGGCAGCGAACACGGTCGGTCTGCCGGCTGCGCTGTTCGACACACTGGGTTTGAAGGAAGGCGACGCGGTGCGCGTGCGCCAGGGCGAGCAATCGGTGCAGTTGCCGGCCGTGCGCGACGCGAATCTTGCGGAGACGGTCGTCCGCGTATCGGCGGCTACGCCGGCCGGTGCAGCGCTGGGCAGCCTGTTCGGTGAACTGGTGGTGGAGAAGGCGTAAATGAGCTTGTTCGATACGATCAACTCGGGCGGCACCCAGCTTCTCGGTGTGGCATGGCCCACGGTGTGGGCACTGGTGCGCATCCTGGTGGTGGCCGTCGTGATCCTGCTGTGCGTGGCTTACCTGATTCTGTGGGAGCGTAAGCTGATCGGCTGGATGCATGTGCGTCTCGGCCCGAACCGCGTCGGTCCCGCGGGTCTTTTGCAGCCGATCGCCGACGTGCTGAAGCTGCTGCTGAAAGAAGTGATTCAGCCCGCGCAGGCGAGCCGCTGGATTTACATGATCGCGCCGATCATGGTGGTGGTACCGGCCTTTGCCGTATGGGCGGTGATTCCGTTCCAGGCAGGCGCGGTGCTCGGCGACATCAACGCGGGTCTGCTCTACGCGATGGCGATCTCGTCGATCGGCGTGTACGGCGTGATCCTGGCCGGCTGGGCGTCGAACTCGAAGTACGCGTTCCTCGGCGCCATGCGGGCCGCGGCCCAGATGGTGTCGTACGAAATTTCGATGGGCTTCGCGCTCGTCGTCGTGCTGATGACCGCCGGCACGCTGAACCTGTCGGGCATCGTCGCTTCGCAGGAACATGGCATCTTCGCTTCATACGGCTTGAACTTCCTGTCGTGGAACTGGCTTCCGCTGCTGCCGATGTTCGTCGTGTACTTCATCTCGGGCATCGCCGAAACGAACCGTCACCCGTTCGACGTGGTGGAAGGGGAGTCGGAAATCGTCGCGGGCCACATGATCGATTACTCGGGTATGGCGTTCGCGCTGTTCTTCCTCGCCGAGTACATCAACATGATCGTGATCTCGGCATTGGCTGCAACACTGTTCCTCGGCGGCTGGAGCGCACCGTTCGGCTTCCTGTCGTTTGTCCCGGGCATCGTATGGCTCGTCGCCAAGGTTTTCTTCCTGTTGTCGGTGTTCATCTGGGCGCGTGCCACGTTCCCGCGCTATCGCTATGACCAGATCATGCGTCTGGGCTGGAAGATCTTCATTCCGGTCTGCGTGGTGTGGCTGGTGGTGGTCGGCTTCTGGATCATGTCGCCGTTGAATATCTGGAAATAAAGGGCGGATGAACCCATGACCGCAATCCAAAATTTTTTCAAGACCTTCTTCCTCACGGAGTTGCTCAAAGGCCTCGCGCTGACCGGACGTTATACGTTCCAGCGCAAGGTGACCGTGCAGTTCCCGGAAGAGAAGACCCCGATCTCGCCGCGTTTCCGCGGCCTGCATGCGCTGCGCCGCTATGAAAACGGTGAAGAACGCTGCATTGCCTGCAAGCTGTGCGAAGCGGTGTGTCCGGCGCTCGCGATTACGATCGAGTCGGAAACGCGTGCGGACAATACCCGCCGCACGACGCGCTACGACATCGACCTGACCAAGTGCATCTTCTGCGGTTTCTGCGAAGAAAGCTGCCCGGTCGATTCGATCGTCGAAACGCACATTCTCGAGTACCACGGTGAAAAGCGTGGCGACCTGTACTTCACGAAAGACATGCTGCTGGCCGTTGGCGATCGTTATGAGACGGAGATCGCTGCGAACAAGGCAGCCGACGCACCGTATCGTTGAAGCGCTTCAGTTGAAGCAGTCAATGCAGCAGTAAATGCAGCAATCACGGCCTGTTGTCGGGCCGGGCGCCGCGGCCTGAACGCCGCGGCACGGCGCACCTGTGCGGCTGTTCTGGCGGTATGCCAGTCACATGTGCCAAAGAACAATGCCTGACGATGGCCTAACGATGAACCGGTAATCATGGAATTCACGACCGTACTGTTCTACATCTTCGCGCTGCTCCTGGTGGTTTCAGGGCTGAAGGTGATCACCTCGCGCAACCCGGTGTCGTCCGCACTGTTTCTGGTGCTGGCGTTCTTCAACGCAGCGGCGATCTGGATGCTGCTGCAGGCCGAGTTCCTTGCAATCCTGCTGGTGCTGGTCTACGTCGGCGCGGTGATGGTGCTGTTCCTGTTCGTCGTGATGATGCTGGACATCAATATCGACGTGCTGCGCAAAGACTTCAAACGCTTCGTGCCAATGGCCACGCTGGTGGGCGCGATCATCGTGATCGAAACCGCGCTGATCCTGTGGCACGGCTACGGCGCGACCGCCACGGCGCTGCGCGACACCACGGCCGCCGCTAACGGCATGGGCGACTGGTCGAACACGCGCCTGATCGGCAAGATCATTTACACCGACTACATCTTCGCGTTCGAAGTGGCCGGTCTGGTGCTGCTGGTGGCGATCATCGCGGCGATCGCGCTGACCACGAGCCACAAGAAAGACAGCAAACGTCAGAACGTCAGCGAACAGGTCAAGGTGCGCGCTCAAGACCGCGTGCGCGTCGTGAAGATGAAATCGGAAAAGACCGCGGCTACCGTCGCGGCGGAAGAAGCCGCGGCAGCGGCAGCAGCAGCGGCCGACTCGGCACCAGCCAAGAACAGCTGAGCGGACAGGAGATAGAAATCATGTTGACCCTTGCCCATTACCTTGTCCTCGGCGCGATCCTGTTTGCGATCAGCATCGTCGGCATTTTCCTGAACCGTCGGAACGTCATCATCATCCTGATGGCGATCGAGCTGATGCTGCTCGCGGTGAACACCAATTTCGTCGCGTTCTCGCATTATCTCGGCGACGTGCATGGCCAGATCTTCGTCTTCTTCGTGCTGACGGTTGCGGCAGCGGAAGCGGCAATTGGCCTCGCGATTCTGGTGACCCTGTTCCGTAGTCTCGACACGATCAATGTCGAGGATCTCGATCAGCTCAAAGGTTAATTTCAGGAAAAGCGGTTATGTCCACGATACTCAATGAAAACCTGCTGCTGGCGATCCCGCTGGCACCGCTGGCCGGCTGTCTGGTTGCCGGGCTGTTCGGAAAAGCGGTAGGGCGAGCCGGTGCGCATTCGGTCACGATCCTCGGCGTCGCGATCTCGTTCATCCTGTCGGCCATCGTCTTCTTCCAGGTAATGGACGGCGCGAGCTTCAACGCGACCGTCTACGAATGGATGTCGATCGGCAAGACGAAGTTCGAGGTCGGCTTCCTGGTCGACTCGCTGACGGCCATGATGATGTGCGTGGTGACCTTCGTGTCGCTCATGGTGCACATCTACACGATCGGCTACATGGCCGACGACGACGGCTACCAGCGCTTCTTCTCGTACATCTCGCTGTTCACGTTCTCGATGTTGATGCTCGTGATGAGCAACAACTTCCTGCAACTGTTCTTCGGTTGGGAAGCGGTGGGTCTGGTGTCGTACCTGCTGATCGGCTTCTACTTCACGCGTCCGACGGCGATCTACGCGAACATGAAGGCGTTCATCGTGAACCGCATCGGCGACTTCGGCTTTCTGCTGGGTATCGGCCTGCTGTTCGCGTTCGCCGGTTCGATGAACTACGGCGACGTGTTTGCGAAGCGCACCGAACTCGCGGCATTGACCTTCCCGGGTACGGACTGGGGTCTGCTGACGGTGGCCTGTATCTGCCTCTTCATCGGCGCGATGGGTAAGTCGGCGCAGTTCCCGCTGCACGTCTGGCTGCCGGATTCGATGGAAGGCCCGACGCCGATTTCCGCACTGATTCACGCGGCAACCATGGTGACGGCCGGTATCTTCATGGTCACGCGCATGTCGCCGCTGTTCGAACTGTCGGATACGGCTCTCTCGTTCGTGACGGTCATCGGTGCGATTACCGCGCTGTTCATGGGCTTCCTCGGGATCGTCCAGAACGACATCAAGCGCGTGGTGGCTTACTCCACGCTGTCGCAGCTCGGTTACATGACGGTCGCGCTCGGCGTGTCGGCTTACCCGGTCGCCGTGTTCCACCTGATGACGCACGCGTTCTTCAAGGCGCTGCTGTTCCTCGGCGCGGGTTCGGTGATCATCGGCATGCACCACGATCAGGACATGCGCAACATGGGCGGCCTGCGCAAGTACATGCCGATCACGTGGATCACGTCGCTGGTCGGTTCGCTGGCCCTGATCGGTACGCCGTTCTTCTCGGGCTTTTATTCGAAAGACTCGATCATCGACGCAGTGAAGCTGTCGCATCTGCCGGGTTCGGGTTTCGCGTACTTCGCGGTGGTGGCGAGCGTCTTCGTGACCGCGCTGTATTCGTTCCGTATGTACTTCATGGTGTTCCACGGCAAGGAGCGTTTCCGCGATCCGAAGCATCCGGAATCGCCGATGGGTGCTGAAGCCGCCGCCCATGCGCACGACGCGCACGGCCACGGTCATGGTCACGACGACCACGCTCATGAGCCGCACGAAACGCCGTGGGTGGTGTGGCTGCCGCTGGTGCTGCTGGCGATCCCGTCGGTGGTGATCGGTGCGATCGGCATCGGCCCGATGCTGTTCGGCGACTTCTTCCAGCACGGCGTGGCTTTCGACAAGGTGATCTTCATCGGCGAGAACCATCCGGCGCTGCATGAGATGGCTGAAGAGTTCCAGGGCTGGGCGTCGATGGGTCTGCACTCGGTCACGGGCCTGCCGGTGTGGCTCGCGCTCGCGGGCGTGGTGGTCGCGTGGTTCCTGTACCTGATCCGTCCGGATTTGCCGGCGGTCATCAAGCGCGCGTTCGGCCCGATCTACACGTTGCTCGATAACAAGTACTACATGGACAAGATCAACGACGTGGTGTTCGCGCGGGGCGCCGTGGCAATTGGCCGTGGTCTCTGGAAGGAAGGCGACGTCGTGGTGATCGACGGCATCGTCAACGGCAGCGCACGCTTTATCGGCTGGTTCGCCGGCGTGATCCGCTTCCTCCAATCCGGCTACATCTACCACTACGCGTTCGCCATGATTATCGGCATGTTGGGGCTCCTGACCCTGTTTGTAACGCTCGGCGGCAAATAAGGCGAGGGACACTAATGCACGCTTATCCGATTCTCAGTATCGCAATCTGGTTACCGATCCTCGTCGGCCTGCTGGTTCTCGCCATCGGTTCCGACCGGAACCCGGGGCCCGCGCGCTGGATGGCGCTCATCGGCTCGGTCGTCAGCTTCCTCGTGACGATCCCGCTGATTACCGGTTTTGATTCGAGCACCGCCGATCTGCAGTTCGTCGAAAAAGCCAACTGGATCGAGCGTTTCAACATCACGTACCACCTGGGTGTCGACGGTATCTCGATGTGGTTCGTCGTGTTGACCGCCTTGATCACGGTGATCGTCGTGATCGCCGCGTGGGAAGTGATCACGAAGAACGTGGCGCAGTACCTCGCCGCATTCCTGATCCTGTCGGGCATCATGGTCGGCGTGTTCAGCTCGGCCGACGGCATGCTGTTCTATGTGTTCTTCGAAGCGACGCTGATTCCGATGTACATCATCATCGGCGTGTGGGGTGGGGCGAACCGCGTGTACGCGGCGTTCAAGTTCTTCCTGTACACGCTGATGGGCTCGCTGCTGATGCTGGTCGCGTTGCTGTACCTGTACATCCAGACCGGCACGTTCGACCTCGCCACGTGGCAGCATGCGCAGATCGCCATGACGCCACAGGTGCTGCTATTCATCGCGTTCTTCATGGCCTTCGCCGTGAAGGTGCCGATGTGGCCGGTTCACACGTGGTTGCCTGACGCCCACGTGGAAGCGCCGACCGGCGGCTCGGTCGTGCTGGCCGCGATCATGCTGAAGCTGGGCGCATACGGTTTCCTGCGCTTCTCGTTGCCGATCACGCCGGACGCCAGCCACTTTCTGGCGCCGGTCGTCATCACGCTGTCGCTGATCGCCGTGATCTACATCGGCCTCGTGGCGATGGTGCAGACGGACATGAAGAAGCTGGTTGCGTATTCGTCGATCGCGCACATGGGTTTCGTGACGCTCGGCTTCTTCATCTTCAACCAGCTCGGCGTGGAAGGCGCGATCGTGCAGATGATCTCGCACGGCTTCGTGTCGGGCGCGATGTTCCTGAGCATCGGCGTGCTGTATGACCGTATGCATTCGCGTCAGATCGCCGATTACGGCGGTGTCGTCAACGTGATGCCGAAGTTTGCGGCGTTCGCCATGCTGTTCTCCATGGCCAATTGCGGCTTGCCGGGCACCTCCGGCTTCGTCGGCGAGTTCATGGTGATTCTGGCGGCCGTCCAGTACAACTTCTGGATTGCCGGCGGCGCGGCCGTCACGCTGATTCTCGGCGCGGCCTACACGCTGTGGATGTACAAGCGCGTGTACTTCGGCGCGATCGCCAACGATCACGTGAAGAGCCTGCTCGACATCAGCCGCCGCGAATTTTTCATGCTGGCAGTGCTCGCCGCACTGACGCTGTTCATGGGCCTGTATCCGAAGCCCTTTACCGATGTGATGCACGTATCCGTGGAAAACCTCCTCTCCCACGTTGCGCAATCAAAGCTGCCGTTGCCTCAGTAACGCAGAGCGGAGGAATTAAAGACCATGCAAAACGCCCCTATGACTGCTCTGTTGCCTGACGCGCTGGTGATGCTCGCCGTTGTCGTCGCGTGGCTCAACGACACGTTCGTCGGCCAGGCCGGTCGCCGTACCACGTATTTCATCGCGTTCTTCTCGACGCTCGTCGCCGGCATCTGGTTTGCGATGAACGCGTTCGACCCGCAAGTGCGCTACTACTTCGGCCATATGTACGTGGTGGATTCGTTCGCCAACGTGATGAAAGCGGTGGTGACGCTCGGCTACGCCGTGTCGATCGTCTATTCGCGCCGCTATCTCGAGGATCGCGGACTGTTCCGCGGCGAGTTCTTCCTGCTGGGCATGTTCTCGTTGCTCGGTCAGCTCGTCATGATCTCCGGCAACAACTTCCTGACGTTGTATCTCGGCCTGGAACTGATGTCGCTGTCGTTGTACGGCGCGATCGCGCTGCGCCGTGACGCGGCGCCGTCGAACGAGGCGGCCATGAAGTACTACGTGCTCGGCGCGCTGGCTTCCGGCTTCCTGCTGTACGGCATCTCCATGCTGTACGGTGCGACCGGTTCGCTCGACCTGAACGAAGTGTTCAAGGCGATCGGCACGAGCCACTACGACCCGAGCGTGCTGCTGTTCGGCGTGATCTTCATCGTGGCGGGCGTGGCGTTCAAGATGGGTGCGGTGCCGTTCCACATGTGGGTGCCTGACGTGTATCAGGGCGCACCGACGGCCATGACGCTGATGGTCGGCGGCGGTCCGAAGGTGGCCGCATTTGCCTGGGGCTTGCGCTTCCTGGTGATGGGCCTGCTGCCGCTGGCGGTGGAATGGCAGCAGATGCTCGTGATTCTCGCGGCGCTCTCGCTGATCGTCGGCAACATTACCGGTATCGTGCAGCGCAACGTCAAGCGGATGCTCGCTTACTCGGCGATCTCGAACATGGGCTTCGTGCTGCTGGGTCTGCTGGCCGGCGTGGTCGACAGCAAGACCACGGGCGCCGCCAACGCGTACGGCTCGGCCATGTACTACAGCATCGTCTACCTGATCACGACGATGGGAACGTTCGGCGTCATCATGCTGCTGGCTCGCCGCGATTTCGAAGCGGACACGCTCGAAGACTTCAAGGGCCTGAATCAGCGTAGCCCGGTGTTCGCGTTCGTGATGATGGTCATGATGTTCTCGCTCGCCGGCATTCCGCCCGCGGTCGGCTTCTACGCGAAGCTCGCGGTGCTGCAGGCCACCATGAACGCTGGTTTGACGTGGCTGACGGTGCTCGCCGTGATCACGTCGCTGTTCGGCGCGTTCTACTACCTGCGTATCGTCAAGCTGATGTATTTCGATGAACCGCAGGACAAGTCGCCGATCCTCGCCGACACCAGCACGCGTGCCTTGCTCGCCGTCAATGGCGTGGCCGTACTGGTGCTCGGTATCGTGCCGGATCCGTTGTTGAAGGCCTGCCTGCAGGCTATCCAGCACACGCTGCTGCTCTGATGTCGGCTGCGGGTTGGTTTATCGTGCTGTTGGCGCTGGTCGGCGCCAACCTGCCGTTCCTGAATCAGCGCCTCTTCGCCGCCGTGCCGCTGAAGGCGGCGAAGAAAAGCGGCTGGATCCGGATTGCCGAATTGATCGTGCTGTACTTCGTGGTCGGCGCGCTCGGTTTTCTGCTGGAAGCGCGCGCGGGCAACCGCTTCGAACAGGGATGGCAGTTTTACGCGATCACATTCGCGCTATTCGTGGTGTTCGCATTCCCCGGCTTCACCTTCCAGTATCTCGTCAAACGCCGCTGACGGCGTCTCGCCGTCGGCGCACCCAGTTGTCCTGAGGTCCGCATATGGCTGAACTTCCCGATCACGACGCCTTGCTCACGGAGACCTGTCTCGAGAGCAAAACGATGCATCAAGGGCCGTTTCTGACGCTCAAGTGCGACACCGTTCGCCTGCCGGACGGCAAGCACGCCACGCGCGAATACGTTCAGCATCCGGGCGCCGTGATGGTGATTCCGTTATTCGACGACGGCCGCGTGTTGCTGGAAAGCCAGTATCGCTACCCGATGGGCAAGGTCATGGTCGAGTATCCGGCCGGCAAGCTCGACCCGAATGAAGGGGCGTTGGCCTGCGCGATTCGGGAACTGCGAGAAGAGACGGGCTACACCGCGCGTGAGTACGTTTATCTGACGCGTATACACCCGATCATTTCGTACTCGACCGAATTCATCGACATCTATCTCGCGCGTGGTTTGACCGCCGGTGAGCGCAAGCTCGACGACGGCGAATTTCTCGAACTGTTCACGGCGACTGTGCCCGAGGTGACCGAGTGGGTTCGCACGGGCAAAATCACCGACGTCAAGACGGTGATCGGCACATTCTGGCTGGAGAAGGTTTTGTCGGGCGCGTGGCCGGTAGGGCAGCCGCAATAGCGTTGCCAGATCGGCCGCCTGCGCGCTGAGCGTTCCGCTCGACGCACAGGCGGCACGGCAAGCGCCGTTGCCCAATGCCGCCGCGTGGGCCGCGGCCTACTTGCCCGGCCCGGTGACGATTCCAGGCGCGACGAGTCACCCACGCCCCTTACGCGCTCACGCGTGGGCGCCGCCGCGAGACCCGTCTCGCCGACCACCCTGAGCCGGGGATTGCCGCAGGGTTCAGCGCGGCATCCCGCCGCCCTATCCAAGGCCGATCCACGTCGGTCGTTACAACGGCGCGGAAGGTGTCACGCTACGGCATCCCGCCGCGCGTAAATCCGCGACGATCCGGCTCCATGCGTTGTCCAGGGTGGCTGGCACGGTTGGAGAACTCGACTCCGTCACTGAATCGACTACGTCGCGAATGAATACGCGATGAACAAAATCGGCGCTGCAGGTGATGGGTGCGCCGTGTCCAGTGCGCAGTGCGTAGACGGGCCGGCTGAGGTGGCTCGCGTTGCCGAGGTCGGCGGGCATCGCAAGTGCGGCCGCGAGAGCGAACAGCGCCGCGCCGATCGGCAGGACGGTCCGCCGCGATGCGAGCCACGGTGCGATCCAGGCGAGCGCGGCAACCACGCGCGACAAAGCCTGACGCGCGGCTGCGAATGACAGCAGAGAGCCGCGGGCACCTTTGCCGATACCGCCGGGCGAAGGCGGCACAGTCCTGCAGAACCGATATCCGACACAAGGTATGTAAAGCAGTTGCTGGTCGAGTCCAAGCGGCTGCAGCGAACGCCGCAAGCGCGACACCAGCCGCGTCAGGCGATTGACGTCGACGCCTTGCTCATCGCCCCAGATCCGTGAGATCAACTCGTGACGCTCCAGCGTGACGTCGGGCTGTTCGACGAACGCCTGGAGTAGCGCGCGCTCGAAGCCCGTCAAATGAACGGTTGCCCCAGCATGAGTGACGACACCCTCCTCGGTGTGAATGGCCGGCAGGCCGATCGATTCCGGCGACGCCGGCTGATAGGACGCGCTGGGACGCAATCGCGCACACCAGTGACGAAGACCTGCGCTGCGCGGTGCAAGCTCATCCGCGACGAAAGTGCCAGGCGGCGAAACCGTGTTGTCCGGCGGGGCTTCGCCGGCATGGATCTGTAGTCCTTCCGGGTCGAATCGATAGCCGGCACGAGGCATCGTCACGATATGGTCGCCGAGGCTGAGCGGCCTCAATGACTTGCGTAACCGGTAGACCAGTTGGGTCAGATAGAGCTCGTCCATGTGGATCGCACGCTCGCCCCATACGACGCCCATCAATGCTTCGCGGTCGCATACACGTCCAGCGCTTTCCACCATCAGCCGAAGCACCTCCTTTTCCTGTCCCGACACGCGGACGGCGATATGGCCGACAGAGACACGGTCATGTCGCCAGTCGAAGCGAACGACGCAACTATCTTTACTCACGAATTCCTCCAGCGCATTCAGTATGCGTAACGTAGCATCGGCAAATAGTCGCAGCCAATGGAGGAATCTGGACGGGCGCGCGATGTAACGGACATACCCCGACGCGAGATGGATTATCCGGACTTCCATGTGGCGAACAGCAACGTGGAAGCCGGAACGGCAGACACGACGCGAATGGTCGCGATCTTCTATGGCGGGCATGGACCGGAGGAAAAACAATCACGCCGCGGCAGCAGTTAGCTTTCCTATCTGCCGCGACTCTTTTTTCACCTCACGGTTACCGATCATGAACTCATCAATCACTCGCGGCACGAGCGTCGTCTTTTTACAGCGTGCGTTGGCGCAGGAAAATCCACGCCTGAAAGTGGACGGTCTGTCGGGCGCCGATACGCAGGGTGCGCTGCGACGTTTTCAACAACGGCGTGGGCTGCCGGACACCGGCATCGTGTGCGAGCAGACGCGCGCGCTGCTCACGCAAACGGCGCGTGATGCCGGATTGCTGTCCAGCTCCGACGTGACCGAGGCCAGCGACTCGCTCGGCGTCGCCCCCGCGCGGCTTCTTGCGCTCATCGAGGTCGAGAGCGCGGGCTTTGGCTTCCTGCCGGACGCCCGCGCCAAGATCCTGTTCGAACGCCATGTGATGTATCGGCGGCTAGTGGCCGCAGCGCTGCCCGCGCAATGCTGGCGCAACGAATTTCCTGAGATCGTCAATACGACACCCGGAGGTTATCTGGGCGGCGTACAGGAATACGAACGTTTCGATGCGGCCAGCGCGCTCGATCGGGATTGCGCGATCGAAGCCTGTAGTTGGGGGCTCTTCCAGATCATGGGCCTTCATTGGCTGTATCTGGATTATGCCAGTGCGTCCGATTTTGCCGTGTCGATGACCATCGATGAGCGCAGCCAGCTCGACGCATTCGTCCGTTTCATCGAGCGCGACGCAGAGATGCTTCGCGCATTGCAACAGGGCAGGTGGGGCGACTTCGCGCGACGCTACAACGGTCCGGCTTATCACGCTCATGCATATGACACGCGGCTCGCGTCGGCGGTCGCGCATTTCGACGCGGTGACCTGTGGAGGATCGGCATAGGTGGCATGTCCTCGCCAATCGCCTACGCCGCCGGCTTGCGGAGCGCGCATTTTCGATGGCTTTTCCATGTCGTTCGTCGATGAGGCATCCGAACATGAACAGGTCGATCAGGCAACGCCACAGTGCGTCGCCGTCGACATCCACTTTTCATGAACGAGGTTCTTATGACGCAATCGAATGATCTTACTTCTGTCAATGGCTCGGTGCAGCAGGGCCGCCAGAACAGCAAGCTGGTGTACAACGGCGATCCGGGCGACAAGTCCGGCGCCAAGGGGGCGACGGAAAAGAAGTATCAGATGAACGGCTACAAGCCGGCGACCGAAGTCGAGAAGTTCAGCTACACGTCCGGCCGCGTGGCGAAGCGGGTCTACAACAGCTATAAGCCGAACGATGCGAAGGTGTTCGGCTACTACACGGACTGGTCGCAATACGACGGACGCTACGACGGCGATTTCGCTGACGATTCGTGCGGCCGTGGCATCGACCTGATGCTGCTCGACGCGAAAGCGTACGACAAGCTCGTGCTCGGCTTTGCCGGCATCATCGGCGACAAGGGCGAGAAGCAGGACACCATCAACCGGGCCGCGCAGGATTTCGGCCGCAAGAAAGACGAAGCGACCTTCGTCGATGCCTGGGGCGACGTCGCTTCGTATCGGAATTGCGGTTTTCCGGGCTGGGTGAGCAACGACTATCAGGCACTGTTTCATCAGGACACCGCGCAAGGCGTATTGGGCGGCCTGCGCAAGCTGAAGGCGAAGAATCCCGACCTGGTGCTGTCGTTCAGTATCGGCGGCTGGACGATGAGCGAGGCGTTTCACTGGGTGGTCGCCGATCCGGCGCGACGCAAGACGCTGATCAACAGCATTCTCGACCTCTTCAAGCGCTTCCCGATGTTCGGCGCGATCGATCTCGACTGGGAGTATCCGGCGGCAGAGGGTAACGACGGCAATACTTATTCCGACAGCGACACGCCGAACTTCCAGGCATTGGTGCGCGAACTCAGGCAGGCGTTCGACAGCGCAGGCCGCAACGATGTGATGATCAGCATCGCCGCATCCGCCGCCTTGTCGAAGATGAAGAAAGCCGGCCTGAAGGGCATGCTCGATGCCGGCGTGCACGGCATCAATCTGATGACCTACGACTTCTTCGGCACGCCGTGGGCGCCGAAGCTCGCGCATCACACGAATCTCCATCCGAGCCACCCGAGCGACCCGAACGAGTTCAGCATCGACGCCGCGATCGACTATCTGGTCCAGATCGGTGTTCCGCTGAACCGCGTGGCGATCGGCTACGCGGCGTATAGCCGCAGCGCGCGCAATGCGAAGCTCACGAACCTGTCGCCGCTCGAAGGCACCTACGATCCCGGCACCGGCACGACCACCGGCAGCTTCGAATCCGGCACGACGGAATGGTACGACCTGATCTATAACTACCTGGATCTGGAGAACCAGCGCGGCATCAACGGCTACGACGTCTATACCGACGAAGTCGCCGACGCCGATTACCTGTACAGCAAAGACTCGAAACTCTTCATTTCGGTCGATACGCCGCGCACGGTGAAAGCCAAGGGCGAATACGCGCGCCAACGCGGTCTCGCGGGTCTGTTCACCTGGACCATCGACATGGACGGCGGCGTACTCGTCAATGCCGCGCGCGAAGGGCTCGGCAACGAGATCGCGAAGCAGACGATCGACATGTCGCCGTTCTACTTCAAGGGTATCAATGTGCAAGGCGGCAACCGGCCGCCGGTAGCCGCGATCGACGGTCCGCAGGAAGCGTTCGCAGGCGACGCGATTCACTTCAGCGGCAAGCGCTCGAACGATCCGGACGGCGATGCGCTCACCTACCGCTGGTCGGCGCCGGGCCTGCCGTTCGACGGCGCGACCACGGTCGAGGTCGACGGCGTCGTGCCGACGGCCAGCGCAAAAAGCTACGCGGTGAAATTGACGGTCGACGACGGCCATGGCGGCACGAACACTGCGCAGGTCACGCTGACCGTGAAATCGAAAAGCGGTCAGCCGCCGGTGGCCCGAATGACGATGCAACTCGCGTCGGGAACGGCGTTCCAGCTGTCGGGCACCGCGTCGTTCGATCCGGACGGCGATCCGCTGTCCTACGCGTGGGAGGCGCCGCAGTTGCCGTTCGACGGCTCGCATATGGCGGTCGTGAGCGGGGTGGTGCCGAGCGTCGAAAAGACCACCGACTACCTGATCCAACTGTCGGTGAGCGACGGCACGTCCACGTCGAGCGAGGCGATCTATCTGGAAGCCACGCCGTCGTCCGGCGGCTCCGTGCGTGCGGTGATCACGGGTAAGACGAACGTGGAGAGCGGCGCGCCGCTGTCGCTCTCGGGTGCGGATTCGACCGGCCCGGCACCGCTCGTCTACAAGTGGAGCGCGCCGGGCCTGTCTTTCGACGGCTCCGACCAGGCGAGCGTGACCGTGACCGCACCGACGCTCACGAAGACCACCGCGTATCCGGTGCGACTGACGGTGACCGGGCACGGCGGCGACGGCGCGCAATCGGTTGCATCGGTCACGGTGACGGTCGTCGCGGGCCAGAGCGCCGGCACGTGGAAGCCGCAGGACTATCCGGGCGGCTCGGAGGTGACGCACGACTATCACGGCCAGGGTCTGCGCAAGTACCGCGCGTCGTGGTGGGCGAGCCGCTCCGACGAGCCAGGCAATCCCGACTGCACGAGCAAGCAGCCGTATGACGGCAAGGTCTGGCAGGACCTCGGCACCGCCTGATGGCTGGACGCGGTTGATCATGTCCTGACCGGGAAGTGCGGCGGCGCTCCGCGAGCGTCGCCGCACACGAGCCGGTCGGCTTCTGGACCTCTGGAGTGGGATACCATCATGGCCACTTATCCTGTTGCTTTTTTCGCCACGCCGGTCTTGGTGGGCGGCTTGAGAGGCGGTGTCGCCTTTGTCGCGTCGCACATGCTCAACGACTTCGAACGGGTATTGGGCGTCGCGTGCGGAGCGCTCCTGTATCTGACGCGTTCGCATGAGACCACGACGTGGCGAAAGGCGATCTATTTCGTCGTGTCGCTCGTAGGTGGTAATGTGCTCGCACGGAGGATCGTCTTGAACTGGCCGCAGGTCGAGCCGTGGCTGGCCGGGTTCGTTGCGAGCGCGGCGCTCGTGACGTTCACGATACTCGCGCTCGACTGGAGTGAGCGGCACGTCGAGCCGACTCTGGACCGTCTGTATGCATGGCTCATCAAGCGGCTTCTCAAGGGATGACCGAGGGTGCACGAAAGGCGCAAAAAAAGGGCGGGCCGCGATGGCTCGCCTTCCTTCATTGCGCGCGAGGCGGCGGCTGTTTTTTTGGCTCCCGCAGCGAGACTGCTGCTACACATCAATCGAATAGATCATCTTGGGTTGCAGGAAAAATCCCTATAGCGGCGTTGCAATGGCGCCGATAGCGCAGAGTGCGCGACCGCAGGCCGACATGTCGGTCCGATATCTCGAAAACGGTGCGCTTGCCTTATAACTTCCGGCAGTCTCGCCCCAAGGCCGCTGTGTCTCTAGTATGAACCTCTGGTAACGGCATCGAGCCGTTCATTTGATTTGGATAACGAAACGTGTGAGCGGGGGTCCATTTGGCGTGGATAAATTCAAGTTGTCACTTGACAACTACGTTCTCACTCATTAAATTGGAGGGCATAGATGGTTCGAGGAACCCACTCTAAGAAAGAGGTCGAGGCAGCGTTGGCATACGCCGAAACAAACGGTTGGCGTATTCAGGGCGGCGGCAAAGGCCACGCCTGGGGAAAAATGTACTGTCCCGACAACAACGCGGACTGTCGGTGCGGCGAGTTCTGCATAGCGAGCATCTGGAGCACGCCCAGAAATCCTGGCAACCATGCGAGACATTTGCGGCGGATCGTCGACAACTGCACGGCTCGCCGCTAGTGAGAGCGCGCCGTTGGCGAAAGCCGCGGGCTGAATGAAGGCAGGAGTAAATCATGGAATATGTGTTCACCTTGAAGTACCGCCTCGCGGCGGAAGATTGCGATCTCGACGCGATCGTCGAACGGCTGGGCGAAGCAGGATGCGACGACGCCACCGTCGGCGTCGGGCAACCGGGCCGCATTGCGCTGTTTTTTACCCGCGAAGGCGCGTCTGCATTCGCGGCGCTGGTCAGCGCCCTTCAGGACGTCAAGCAAGCGGTGCCCTCCGCGCGGCTTGTCGAGGCAGGTCCCGATTTCGTCGGCCTCACCGACGTCGCTGAAATCGCGGGCGTGTCGCGGCAAAACATGCGCAAGCTGATGCTGAACCACGCAGTCGACTTTCCGGCGGCGGTCCACGAGGGCAGTGCGTCGGTGTGGCATCTGTCGGACATTCTTGATTGGCTCATTGCGCGCGGCGGCTATGAAATCAAGGCAGCCGTGTTCGACGTCGCAAAATCGGCCAAGCAGATCAACCTCGCCAAAGAAGCCCGCGATCTCGAGCCGCGCCTTAACCGTCAACTCGAATGCCTTGTGGCATAAAAACAGAGCCGCAAACCGCGTGCGAATTCACGAGGCCAATGTGATCGCCAAGCCCAGTGGCCTTTAGGAGCGCCTTCGGCAGGCCTTTGCGCAAAGCGTTAAAATCGCCCACCGCGTCTGATTTGTTGGCAACGTCAGGCGCTGGCGCGTTGTCCGTAAAAATTTACGAACGACCGTTCACAAATTTACGTTTTGCGCTAAACTGGCACGCAAGCCCTGATTCCAGATGAAGGTCCTCGATTTACAGTGTCCGCACGGCCATCGGTTCGAAGGCTGGTTTGCTTCGGCTGATGACTTCGAATCGCAGCAGTCCCGCAAGCTCGTTGAATGTCCGATCTGCGGGGCGAACGAGGTGAACCGTTTGCCGTCGGCGCCGCGCCTGAACCTGTCGGGTGCGACGCAGACGAACGCGCCAGCGGGTGCAGTCGACATGCAGGCGCGCGTGATGCGCGCCTTGCGCGAGGTCCTGGAAAAGACCGAGAACGTGGGCGACCGCTTCGCCGAGGAAGCCCGGCGCATTCACTACAATGAAGCGCCGGCACGCAATATTCGCGGTGTCACGACACCGGAAGACGCGAAAGCCTTGGTCGAAGAAGGCATCGAAGTGATGCCGCTACCGGTCCCGGCTGCCTTGAAAGAGCCGCTGCAATAGCGCAGTGGCCTGCTGGCGGCGGGTGGTGGCGGCCAGGAGACACTACGCATGAATCTGGACTACTCCCCCGCTGACAGCGCGTTCCGCGCCGACATCCGCGCCTGGCTCGAGGCCAACCTACCTCGCGAACTGAGCGACAAGGTACTCAATCACAAGCGGCTCTCCCGCGAAGATTTCGCAGATTGGCATAAGCTGCTCGGCACGCGCGGCTGGTCGGCGATCGCGTGGCCGAAAGAATACGGCGGTCCGGGCTGGGACGCGACTCAACGGCATATCTGGGACGAAGAGTGTGCGCGCCTCGGCGCGCCGTCCGTGCTGCCTTTCGGCGTCTCCATGGTGGCGCCCGTGCTGATGAAGTACGGCAACGAGGCGCAGAAGCGCTACTATTTGCCGCGCATTCTCGACGGCACGCACTGGTGGTGCCAGGGTTATTCCGAGCCGGGCTCGGGTTCCGATCTGGCGTCGCTGCGCACGCGCGCCGAGCGCGTGGGCGACCATTACGTGGTCAACGGTCAGAAAACGTGGACTACGCTGGGCCAGTACGCCGACATGATGTTTTGTCTCGTGCGCACGGACAGCGGCGCCAAAAAGCAGGAGGGCATCTCGTTCCTGCTGATCGACATGAAAACGCCGGGTATCACCGTGCGGCCGATCATTACGCTCGACGAGGACCACGAAGTCAACGAAGTGTTTTTCGAAGACGTGAAGGTGCCGGTCGAAAACCTGGTCGGTGAAGAAAATCGCGGCTGGACTTACGCGAAGTATCTGCTTGGCCACGAGCGCACCGGTATCGCGCGGGTCGGCCAGTCCAAGCGCGAACTCGTTTTCCTGAAACGCCTCGCGCTGAATCAGAAGAAGAATGGCAAGCCGCTGCTGCAAGATCCGGTGTTCGCCGCAAAAGTCGCGAGCCTGGAAATCGAGTTGATGGCGCTCGAAGTCACCGTGCAGCGCGTGGTTGCGAATGAAACAGGTGGGCGCGGGCCGGGACCGGAAGCGTCGATGTTGAAGATCAAGGGCACGGAAGTTCAGCAAGCGTTGACCGAGCTGATGTTCGAGGCGATCGGTCCGCTCGCCGCGCCGTTCGACATAGCGTTTCTCGAAGGCGAACGCGCGCATAGCCTCGCCGGCGACGACGATGCCGCGCCGCTGGCCGCGTACTACTTCAACTTCCGCAAGACGTCGATTTACGGCGGCTCGAACGAAATTCAAAAGAACATCATCGCGCAGATGATTCTCGGACTTTGAGGAGCGGCGCATGGACTTCACATTCAACGACGAACAACAGCAATTCGCCGACGCGCTGCGCCGCTATCTGGACAAGAGCTACGGCTTCGAAGCGCGCCAGGCGATCGTGCGATCGGAAGCCGGCGTGTCGGACGCGCATTGGGCCGCGTTCGCTGAGTTGGGCCTGACGGCGCTGCCGGTGCCGGAAGCGCAAGGCGGTTTCAACGGCGGCCCGATCGACATGCTGGTGGTTATGCAGGAGCTCGGCCGCGCGCTGGTCGTCGAGCCGTATTGGGCGACCGCAGTCGGCATCGAAGCATTGCGCCTCGCGGGCAATGGAGAAGGCGAGGACGCGTTGCTGCTCGAACGTGCAGCTTTGGGTGAGATCAAACTGGCCGTGGCATTTCACGAACCGCACGCCCGCTACGACCTCTTCGCGGTCGAGACAACCGCAAGCGGGCAGGGCGAGCAGCAGACCTTGGCCGGCACGAAGTCGGTCGTGCTGCACGGCGCGCAAGCGGACCACTGGATCGTGCCGGCGCGGCTGAATGGCGAGATCGCGCTCTACGTCGTGGCGCGCAACGCGGCCGGCGTCAAGATGACGGACTACCGCACGATCGACGGACAACGTGCCGCCACACTCGAGTTCAACGGCACGCCTGCGCGCCGGCTTGCCGGCCAACACGCCGGCGCGGCCGCGCTCGAACACATTGCGGACTACGGCACGGTGCTCTTGTGCGCCGAGGCGATCGGCGCGCTCGACGCCTTGAACCTCGCCACCGTCGACTACACGAAGACGCGCCAGCAGTTCGGTCAGCCGATCGCGCGTTTTCAGGCCTTGCAGCATCGCATGGTCGAGATGCTGATTCACGCCGAGCAGGCGCGTTCCGTCACGTATCTGGCCGCCATGCGCTACACCAGCGCGGATGTCGACGAACGTCGCCGCGCGGTTTCCGCCGCGAAGGCACGGGTCGGCCAGGCCGCGCGCTTCGTCGGTCAGCAGGCGGTTCAGTTGCACGGCGGCATGGGCGTGACGAACGAAGTGGCCGCGGCGCATCTTTTTAAACGACTTGCTATCATCGAAACCACATTGGGCGATGTCGATCATCATCTCGCGCGGTTCGCCGCGCTGCCCGGCTTCGTCACGGCCGAAGCCTGATCGGCCGCTAGATTCGAATAAAAGGAGATACGACGATGGGTTTGAGTTACGAGGACTTGATAGTCGGCACGAGCATCGAAATCGGCAAGCACACGTTCACGCATGAAGAGATCGTCGAGTTTGCACAGAAGTTCGATCCGCAGCCGTTCCACGTGGATGAAGCCGCGGCCGCCGAATCGCCGTTCCGGGGCTTGGTCGCGAGTGGCTGGCACACGTGTTCCGTCATGATGGGCATGCTGGTGCGCAACGCATTCGCGGGTTCCACGTCGATGGGCTCGCCCGGTATCGACGAAATCCGCTGGTTGAAGCCGGTGCGGGTTGGCGACACGATCACCATGATGAACGCCGTGCTCGATAAACGCGTTTCGGAGAGCAAGCCGGATCGCGGCATCGTATCGACGCAGTGGGAAGGCATCAATCAGCACGGAGAAACGGTGATCACGGTGCGCTCGAAGGGACTGTTCGGCCTGCGCAATCCGGGTGCCGCGTCATGACGGGCAATGCGGCACCTGCCGCAACGTTCGGCGGCGCCGCCGCCTTGCACGCGTTGGTGGGCGCCGAGCCGCTCGTTAGCGAATGGCTGACCGTGGACCAGGCGAGCGTCGATCGTTTTGCCGAAGCGACCGGCGATCATCAGTGGATTCACGTCGACCCGGAACGGGCGCGGCGCGAGTCGCCGTTCGGCGGTCCCATTGCGCATGGCTTCCTCACGCTGTCGTTGATTCCGGCCCTGCTCAATAAAACGGTGGCGCTCGAACAGCGCATGGGCGTCAATTACGGATTGAATCGCGTGCGGTTCACCTCGCCGGTACCGGTAGGCTCGCGGTTGCGCGCCAGATTCGCGGTCGAGTCCATTGCCGAAGTGGATAACAACGGTGTGCAAGTGATCTGGACGGTGACGCTGGAACGGCAGGGTAACGAGCGGCCGGTGTGTGTCGCGGAGTTCATTACGCGGCACTATTTCTAGTGGTTCGGTGCACGGGTGTCAAAGAAGCGCGTGCGGCAGTCATGCCGGCTCGCGCTTTTTGTTTTTGCGGATCCAGATGTCGCGGCGAAATCGATGTCTCGCGTTTTGCGCCGCGCCTCAAACCTGTTCGACCTCAAACCCGCGTAATCGGCGTCTCCACACGAGCCGCTGCGCCCGCATCCATATAACGCGCAAGTTCGAGTTTGGCGATCGCATTGCGGTGCACCTCGTCGGGACCGTCGGCGAAGCGCAGGGTTCGTGCGCACGCATAGGCATACGCCAGCGGGAAGTCGTCGCAGACACCGCCGCCACCGTGCGCCTGGATTGCCCAGTCGATTACCTGACACGCCATGTTCGGCGCGACGACCTTGATCATGGCGATCTCGCCACGTGCGCCCTTGTTGCCGACGGTGTCCATCATGTAGGCCGTTTTCAGGGTAAGCAGACGCGCCTGCTCGATCATGCAGCGGGCTTCGGCAATACGCTCCTGCGTGACGCCTTGCGCGGCAACCGGCTTGCCGAACGCGACACGCTGCAGCGAACGTTTCGACATCAATTCGAGTGCGCGTTCAGCAAGACCGATCAGGCGCATGCAGTGATGGATGCGTCCCGGTCCGAGTCGGCCCTGCGCGATCTCGAACCCGCGGCCTTCACCGAGCAGCATGTTGGTGGCGGGTACGCGCACGTTATCGAGCGTGATTTCCATGTGCCCGTGCGGCGCGTCGTCGTAGCCGAAGACGGTGAGCGGGCGGTGCACGGTGATGCCGGTGGCGTCGGCGGGAACCAGAATCATCGACTGCTGCTGGTGGCGCGGCGCCTGCGGATCCGTCTTGCCCATGACGATATAGATCTTGCAGCGCGGATCGCCCGCGCCGGACGACCACCATTTGTGGCCGTTGATCACGTAGTAGTCGCCCTCGCGCACGATGCTGGTCTGAATATTGGTCGCATCCGACGACGCCACCTCGGGTTCCGTCATCAGAAACGCCGAACGGATCTGGCCTTGCAGCAGCGGTTCGAGCCACTCGCGCTTGTTGTCCTCGCTGCCGTAGCGTTCGATCGTTTCCATGTTGCCGGTGTCGGGCGCGTTGCAGTTGAACACCTCGGGCGCCCAGGGCACGCGGCCCATGATCTCGCACAGCGGCGCGTATTCGAGATTCGTCAAGCCGGCGCCGCGCACGGATTCAGGCAGGAACAGATTCCACAAGCCCGCGTCGCGCGCCTTCTGCTTGAGTTGTTCGATCAGTTCGGTCGGCAGCCACGCGTTGCCGTTCTGGCGATTGCGTGCAATCTCCGCGTAGAACGCCTGCTCGTTCGGATAGATGTGCTCGTCGAAGAAGGCGAGCAGTTTCTCGCGCAACGCCTGAACCTTCGGGGTGTAATCGAAATTCATGTAAGACCTCGCGGATAACGGGTAACGGACGACGTTTGTTCGGGGCGCGACCAGACGCGCGACGCAGCGCGCAACTCCGGTCAGCGCACTTTCTGCGCGTAGCGCCAGGCGAGTTCGGCCATCGGCTTCGCACGGCGGCCGGCGTCGAGCGCCTGGGCGCTGGCCGCGGTGCCGTCGACGACGCGTTTCATGATCCCTTGCAGGATCGCGGCGATGCGAAACATGTTGTACGCCAGATAGAAATTCCAGTCGCCGTGAATCTCGAAGCCGGTGCGCTGGCAATAGCGCGCCACGTACTCAGTTTCGTCGGGAATGCCCAAGGCGGCCCAATCGAGGCCCGCGATCCCCCGGAATTGCGTCGGATCGACGTGCCACGCCATGCAGTGATAGGCGAAGTCGGCGAGCGGATCGCCGAGCGTCGACAACTCCCAGTCGAGCACGGCGAGCACGCGCGGTTCTCGAGGATGAAAGATCAGATTGTCGAGCCGGTAGTCGCCATGCACGATCGAAGCGCGCTCGCCCGTTTCGGCCGGGATATGCTGCGGCAGCCATTCGATCAGGCGCTGCATGGCGTCGATCGGCTCGGTCGCGGATGCGACGTACTGCTTGCTCCAGCGGCCGATCTGGCGCGCGAAGTAATTGCCCGGCTTGCCATAATCGGCGAGACCCACCGCCGCCACGTCGACGCTGTGCAGCGCCGCGATCACACGGTTCATCTCGTCGTAAATGGCGGCGCGTTCGGCGGGCGTCATACCGGGCAACGACTGGTCCCACAGCACGCGGCCTTCGACGAACTCCATCACATAGAACGCGCGGCCGATCACGCTTTCGTCTTCGCACAAGGCGAGCATTTTCGCGACCGGCACATCGGTGTCGGCGAGCGCATGCATGACGCGATATTCACGTTCGACGGCGTGCGCGGACGGCAGCAGCTTCGCCGCCGGCCCGGGTTTGGCGCGCATCACATACGCGCGTGACGGCGTGAGCAGCTTGAAGGTCGGATTGGACTGCCCGCCGGCGAATTGCTCCAGCGTGAGCGGTCCGGCAAATCCGTCGACGTGCTGGGCCAGCCACGCGGCGAGCGCGTCGCTGTCGAAGCGTTGCCGCTCGCTCAGCGCACGCGTGCCCTCGAAATCCGAATAATCCGGTTGGTGTTCTGGTTCGCCGGTCTGTGTGGCTTGCACCATCTGTCTCCTCCAGTTCGGGTTCAGCTACGCTTGTATTGAATGAATTGCGCGTAGAGCATTTCCATCGTGGTATTGCGCACGCCGCGATGAAGCGGCGAGGGCGGCGAATAGTTAATCGTGCGCAGCACCCAGTCGCGCGGCGCGGCGCCCACGTCGAGCGCATTGATGCACCCGGTGGCTTGCGCCAGATGTCCGAAGAACGTGCGGCCGCCTGCCGTGAGCGCATGCGACAGGATGGCGCGATTCACACCGCCGTGCAGCACGAGCAGCACGGTGTCCCACGACGTGTCGTCGCGCAACGCAGCCAGCGCGGGCAGCACACGATCGAATAACTCGCCAATGGTCTCGCCGTCGAGAAAGCGCGTGCTTTCCGGCACGACGCCGTCGAACACGCCGAGAAAAGCGGCCTCCATATCGTGCAACGGAATATTGCCGAGCTTGCCGCCGCGAATCTCTTCCCACGCGGGCTCGATTTCCAGTGCCATCTGCTGGCCGGTCTCGGCGAGAACGCGCCGCGCCGTTTCGACGGTGCGCGGCAAGCCGCTGACGATCACCCGGTCGAACTGGATCTGCTGGGCGGCGAACTCGCGGCCCGCCGCGCTGGCCTGTTCGCGACCGTTGGCGTTCAGGGGCACGGTCTCGGGGTCGATCGCGCGGCCGGAGCCGTCGAAATAGGTGACGTCGCCGTGACGCATCAGGAAGATGCGGCGGCGTTTGGGCAGTTGATAGTCAGGCATGGTCCTGTCGGTCACTGAGGTTCACTTATACACCGGAGCACGTTTTTCGAGGAACGCGGAAATCCCTTCGAGGCTTTCGCGATGATGCAGCGACGCGACAAAATTGTCGCGCTCCGCAACCAGATGATCGGCGAGCGGCTGCGTGCCGGCCGCGCCGATCAAGCCCTTGATGCGCGCGACCGAATTGGGCGAGATCTTGCCGAGCTCGTCGGCCCAGGCAACCGCGGCGTCGCGCACGGCGCCGGTCCTGGCCAGTTTGTTGACGACGCCGAGTTCATGCAGGCGCGTCGCGCCGATCGGTTTGCCTTCGATCAGCACTTCGGTGGCCAACTGGCGCGGCAGGGCCTGTGCGAGAAACCACGAGCCGCCGCCGTCGGGGGTCAGGCCCACGCGTGCATACGACATGACGAATTTGGCCGTGTCCGAGGCAACGATCAGGTCGCACGCGAGCGCGAGGGAGAAGCCCGCGCCGGCCGCGGCGCCGTCCACTGCGGCGATCACCGGCTTCGACGAAAGGCGCAGCGCCGAGATCCATTCGCCGAGCAGATCGATGCTCTGAGCTTGCACGGACGGGTCTTTCGCGCGGTTTTCCAGCAGGCGGTTCAGATTGCCGCCCGCGCAGAAGAAGTTGTCGGCGCCGGTAATCACCACGGCGCGGATCGACGGATCGCGCTCCACGGAGTCGAGCGCCTCGATGCCGGCGGCGTACATGTCCGGGTGCAGCGCGTTGCGCGCGCCGGGGTTCGACAGCGTGAGAACCAGTGTCGAGTCGCTTTCGGTCGGGCGCGAGGTCAGCAGTTCGGCGCTCATTGTTGTGTCTCCGTGGTGTGCGTGTCGAGGTCGGCCGCGTCGCGTTGGGTCAGCGGGAGGCCAAGTTGGGCTCGCCGCGCGAGCCAGGGCGACGGACGATAGCGTGGATCGCCGAGCACACTGAACATATTGCGCAGTATCGCGAGAATGGTGGTCGAGCCGAGCGCGTCGCCAAGGGCGAGCGGGCCGCGCGGATAGCCGAGGCCGAGCGTCACGGCGAGATCGATATCCTCCGGCGTGGCGATCTGTTTTTGCGCAATGTCGCAGCCGATGTTGACGATGGTTGCCACCACGCGTTGTGCAACGAAGCCGGTCGAGTCGCGGATCACGGTGACCGGAACGCCGTCGGCGGCAAAGAGCGCATGCGCCGTGTCGCGCGCGGCGCGCGTGGTGGCGGGCGTTGTCATCAACGTGCGGCGTTGCGCGCCGACGAGCGGGAAGAGCGCGTCGAGTGCGACGACGCGATTCGCGTCGAGCGCTTCGTCGACGGCGGCCGTGGTCGCGTCGTGACCGAACGGTGTGACGACGATCAGCGAGCCCGCTTCAGGCGTGGCGCCGTCGTCGAGCTTCACGCCGGCTTTTTCGATGAGCTGCACCACGGCGTCGTGCGCCTGCGGGTAACGCTTGCTGACCCACACGCTGGCCGGCAGTCCGCTCGGCGCGGGCGCTTCGGCAGGTACTTGCTGCTTGCCGTCTGCATAGCGATAAAAGCCTTCACCCGTCTTGCGGCCGAGCAGTCCGCCCGCGAGCCGCGTGCCGGTAATGGGCGACGGCGTGAAGCGCGGCTCTTCATAAAACTGGTGGTAGATCGACTCCATTACCGGATGCGAGACGTCCAGCGCCGTCAGATCGAGCAATTCGAATGGTCCGAGGCGAAAGCCCGCCTGCTCGCGCATGATGCGGTCGATCTCGGCGAAGCTGGCCACGCCTTCGCCCGCCACGCGCAAGCCTTCGGTATTCATGCCGCGGCCCGCGTGATTCACGATGAAACCCGGCATATCTTTCGCGCGCACCGGCGTGTGGCCCATGCGGCGCGCGAGGTCCATCAGCGCGTCGCCCGCGGCGGGGTCGCTGCGCAGACCGTCGATCACTTCGACGACTCTCATTAACGGCACGGGGTTGAAGAAATGATAACCGACCACTCGCGACGGATCGCTGCAGCCCGCGGCAATGGCCGTGATGGGCAGCGAAGACGTGTTGGACGCGAGGATGCAGCGGCCGCTCACAACAGTCTCCAGCTCGCGCAACAGCGCCTGCTTGACGTCGAGTTTTTCGACGATGGCCTCGACGACCAGATCGCAACCGGCCAACTCGCCGATGGCCTGCGCGCCATTGACATTCGCGAGTGCGGCAAGCGAGCGGGCCTGGTCGAGCTTGCCTTTAGCGGTCAACTTCGCGAAAGTCTCGGCGAGATAGTCGCGTGCGGCGCCGATCGCAGCAGGATTGGTGTCGTACAGGCGCACGGTGAGGCCGGCCAGTGCGGCAATCTGCGCAATGCCACGGCCCATTGCTCCGGTTCCTACAATGCCGATAGTCTCGATGCTGAAATGGCGAGAGGTCATTGTGATGCTCGACTCCATGGTTATTTTAGAATAGCACGATCGTGCAATTTGCTGGATGATTGATCGAAGACCGCTGCTTTGACATTCACGAGCGGTCGCATACAACCCGAAAGAAGGAGACACCCGATGATCAAGCTGTGCGGTTTCGCGCTTTCGAACTACTACAACAAAGTGAAGTTCGTGCTGCTCGAACACGGCATTCCGTTCGAGGAAGTCTCGGTGCTGCCGAGTCAGGAAGAAGCCATGCTCGAGCACTCGCCGCTCGGCAAGGTGCCTTACCTGCAGACGGAAGACGGCGATCTGTGTGAATCGCAATGCATTGTCGAGTATCTGGCCGCGCGTTTTCCCGACAAGGCGATTTTCTCCTCCGACCCTTGGCAAGCGGCCAAGGAGCGCGAGTTGATCATGTTCGTCGACGTGCATCTGGAACTGACCGCGCGCAACCTCTACAAGCAGGCGTTCTTCGGCGGCACCGTGACCGAGGCGACCAAAGGACGGGTCGAGAAACTGCTCGAGCATCATATTGCCGGCTTCAAACGGATCGCGAAGTTCGGCCCGTATCTGAGCGGCGAGCGCTTCAGCGTTGCGGATACGGCCGGGTATGTGAGCTTGCCGCTGGTGGGCATGGCAACGCAGACCATCTATGGTCGCGATTTTCTGCTCGACGCCGGTGTGGACTGGAAGAGCTACGTGAAAGCGATCAATGCCAGACCGGCCGCGCAGCGTGTCACCGAGGACCGCAAGGCGTATATCGCGGCGTCGCGCCCGGCTTGACGGAGGTTGCCTCGCCCCGGGCGAGCGGGCGCACGCCGGGACCGTTGCGCGCGATAGCAGGGAACGGAGGATCGTTCGCGGCATCGCGCGGGGCATGTCAGAGCCGCGCCAGCCGCTCGAGCGCGGTGGCGAGTGTGCTTTCCTGCTTGGCAAAGCAGAAGCGCACCACGCCCGACTCATGGGCCTCGTGATAAAACGCGGAAACCGGAATGGCCGCCACGCCGATCTCGCCGGTCAGCCACTGCGCGAATTCGGCTTCGGGCAAATCGCTGATCGCCGAATAGTCGACGCACTGAAAGTACGTGCCCGTGCACGGCAATAGCTTGAAGCGGGAATTCGCGAGGCCGGCGCGGAAGAAGTCGCGTTTCTTTTGGTAGAACGCCGGCAGGTCGAGATACGGTGCCGGATCTTTCATGTAGTCGGCGAGGCCGATCTGCATTGGCGTGTTGACCGTGAACACGTTGAACTGGTGCACCTTGCGGAATTCGGCGGTGAGCGCGGCGGGTGCGGCCACGTAGCCGATTTTCCAGCCCGTCACATGGTAGGTCTTGCCGAAGCTGGACACCACGAAACTGCGCTGCGCCAGTTCCGGATAGCGGGCCACGCTTTCGTGCGGCGCGCCGTCATAGACCATGTGTTCATACACTTCGTCTGACAGGATCAGCACGTTGGTGCCGCGCACGATCTCTTCGAGCTTGCGCATGTCTTCGGCGCGCCAGACCGTGCCGGTCGGATTGTGCGGCGTATTGATCAGCAGGAGCCGCGTTTTCGGTGTGATCGCGGCCGCGAGCTTGTCGAACGGGATCGCGTAGTCGGGCGCCTCGAGCGTGACGAAGACGGGCTTGCCGCCGGCCAGTTCGATGGACGGCAGGTAGCTGTCGTAGGTCGGCTCGACGACGATCACTTCGTCGCCCGGGTGGACGGTGCAGAGAATCGCGGTCAGCAACGCCTGGGTCGCGCCGGCTGTCACGGTGATTTCAGTGGTGGCGTCGTAGCGGCGGCCATACAGGCTGGCGATCTTCTCTGAGATCGCCTGACGCAACGGCGCGGCGCCCGCCATGGGCGGGTACTGATTGTGACCGTCGCGCATGGCGTTCGCGACCGCGTCGACAATTCGCGGATCGCAGTTGAAATCGGGAAAGCCCTGACCCAGATTCACCGCGCCTTTTTCGGCGGCGAGCGCGCTCATCACGGTGAAGATCGTCGTGCCGACATTCGGCAGGCGAGACGGAAACGTGGGACTCGTGGGCGTGTCGTGCGGTGCATTCATGGCGCTGTCCGGAGCGTGGGCAAGTGGGTTAGACAAAGGCGTCGTTTGAAACGGACGAAGCCTGATTGTAGGGAATCGCGGTGCCGTGTGCGCGCCGCGAAGCGCGCGTTGGCCGTCTGGCCAGGGCCTTGCGGCAGGAGAATCATGCGGTTGCAGGCTCGCCGGTGATGCTCAGCGGCGCGCCGATGGCGGTGACGAACGGCGCCGGCTGGGCGATCTGAAAGCCGAAGTCACGGGCAATCCGTTTGGCCAGCTTCAACACTGCGCGGTCTTTCGAAACCAGCCAGTCGGCCTGCGCGGCGTGGGCGAGTTCGAGAAACTTCTGGTCGTCGCGGTCTTTGCACCTGGGCAACGGCTGGGCATCTTCCGCTTGCGCAACGGGTTCGACCAGCTGTGCAAGCCGCGCGACGACCGCGAGCGCGGCGGCCTTGTCCACGTTCCGCTGCACGAACTGCGGGTAGTCCAGCACGTGGGTGAGTTCGGCGAGGCAGCGCGCGTCGATCAGCGCGGCCAGCGCGCCGCTTTCGAGCGCGGCCGCGATTGGCCGCGTGTGCGGGTCGTCGAACACGAGAATGTCGATCCAGACATTGGAATCGAGGACGACGCGCAAAGCGCCGTGTGAGGCATGGGAACCGGGCATTCGTTACAATCTGGCTTTCGTCTTTGACCGCCAGGCACGGCGTGCCTGCAAGCCTCTATGATAATCGTTCTGTCGCCGGCGAAATCGCTCGACTACGAAACCCCGCCTCACGTCAAAAAGCACACGATCCCCGATTTTGTCGACGACGCGGCCGAATTGATTGGCGGATTGCGCCGTTTGTCGCCGCAGCAGATCGCCTCCTTGATGGATATTTCGGATCAGCTCGCGCACCTCAATTTCCAGCGCTATGCGGAGTGGTCGCCCAAATTCGGCACACACAACGCCAAGCAGGCGGTGCTGGCGTTCAACGGCGACGTGTACGAGGGCTTCAACGCGAAGACGTTGTCGTCGGCGGATCTGGACTATGCGCAGAACCATGTGCGCGTGTTGTCCGGCCTGTACGGCTTGCTGCGCCCGCTCGATCTGCTGCAACCGTACCGGCTCGAAATGGGTACGCGTTTCGCCAACCCGCGCGGCAAGGATCTATACGCGTTCTGGGGCGAGCGGATCACGCAGGCCCTGAACGCGCAACTGAGGAAGAATGCCGCGGCGTCCCGCGTGCTGGTGAATTGCGCGTCGGGCGAGTACTTCAAGTCGGTCAAGCCAAAGCTGCTCGAAGCGCCGGTCATCACGCCCGTGTTCGAGGACTGGAAGGGCGGCCGCTACAAGATCATCAGCTTCCATGCAAAGCGTGCGCGCGGCCTGATGGCGCGCTATGCCGTGGAAAACCGTCTAGACAAGCCCGAGCAGTTGAAGGACTTCGACGCCGAAGGCTACGCGTTCGACGCCGAAGCGTCGAACGACTCCACTTACGTATTCCGCCGCCGCGTCGCTGAATAAGCGTTTCGCCGCGCCTACAAGCAGGGAAGAACCATCATGACGTTATCCATTACGAGCAGCTTCGACGCGGGCGCAATCGAGGTGCTGGCCTGCGAAGACGCGGGCAATATCCGTTTGCGCGTGCGGCCGGACAGCCATGCCGAGTTCGCGCAGTGGTTCTATTTCCGGTTGTCCGGCGCGGCGGGCGAGCGCTGCGTGATGACCTTCGAGAATGCGGCCGCGTGCGCTTTTGCCGAAGGCTGGCGCGATTATCAGGCGGTGGCGAGCTATGACCGGGTGCACTGGTTCCGCGTGCCCACGTCGTACGACGGCCGTGTGCTGACAATCGACCACACGCCGGATTTCGACCGTATCTACTACGCGTATTTCGAGCCGTACAGCGAGGAGCGGCATTCGGAGTTCCTGGGCGCCGTGCAGCAGATGCCGCAGGCGACGCTCACGGAGTTGGGCACGAGCGTCGAAGGCCGGCCCATGTCGCTGCTCACGCTTGGCACGCCGCAAACCGGCGACACGCCCAAGAAGAAGATCTGGCTGATCGCGCGTCAGCATCCCGGCGAGACGATGGCCGAATGGTTCATCGAAGGTCTCGTGAAGCGGCTCGCGGGCTGGGGCGACTGGGCAGGCGACCCGGTGGCGCGCAAGCTCTATGATCACGCTGTGTTTTACATCGTGCCGAATATGAATCCGGACGGCAGCGTGCACGGCAATCTGCGCACGAATGCGGCCGGTGCGAATCTGAATCGCGAGTGGATGGAGCCGGATGCCGCGCGCAGCCCCGAGGTGCTGGTGGTGCGCGACGCGATTCACGCCACCGGCTGCGACCTGTTCTTCGATATCCACGGCGACGAGGCACTGCCCTATGTGTTCGTGGCCGGCTCCGAAATGCTGCCGGGCTTCACCGAACGGCAACGCGAAGAGCAGCAGGCGTTCATCGAAGCGTTCAAGCACGCGAGCCCGGACTTCCAGGACAAGTATGGCTACGCCGCGAGCAAATATCGCGAGGACGCATTGAAGCTGGCGTCCAAGTACATCGGCAATGAGTTCGGCTGCCTGTCGCTGACGCTGGAGATGCCGTTCAAGGACAACGCCAATCTGCCCGACGAACGGGTGGGCTGGAACGGCGAGCGTAGCGCGTCGCTCGGCGCCGCGATGCTTCAGGCGATCTTGCGGCACGTGGAGACCTTTGCTTAAACCGGGCTCCGCATCAAAGACGAGGCACACACTTCACGGTGTGTGCCTCGTTTTCATCTGGGGCGCGTATTCGACCCGTGGGTGGCGCCGGTGGGCTGGTGCGGCAGGCGCGAACCGCTACTGAGTTTTCTTCTTCGTGGGTGTCTTCTTTGCGGTTGCTTTGCTCGAGTTCGTTCTGGACGACTTGCCCGAACTCGGTTTGGAAGACTTCGTGGTTGCTTTCTTCGTCGTTTTGCCGCTCGCGGAGTGCTTGCCTTTGGCGCTTTTATGCTTGCCCGACGACACTCGCGCTCCCGAGGGTTCCGCGCTGCGCGCACGGGCCGGAGGCACTGGATCGTTCCAGCTGAACGCCAGCATCTGCGCGCCGACATAGCCGCAGCGGAACTTCAGATCGGCGGGATCGCCGTCGCCGCTCTGGCGGATGCCGAGTCCTTCGACTGCGACGATGTTGTCCACCTTGACGCGCTGCTTGCCCTCGTCGAACGAATCGTTCCACGGCGTGACCGACGCATGTGCGCCGTCGAAGGAGCTGGGTGGAAATTCGACATGGTCGAAGGCTGTCGACGTGCTGGCGACAAAGTTGCCATGCGCGGCGCAGTCCGCAACGAGCGGGTCCGCATGCATTTCATTGACAAATTTATTGACGAGATCGTTGTGCTGTTCGAGTTGGTCGGCGAGCGCGGAAGTGGGGCATATGAGCGAGAGACTCGCCGCACATGTTGCCAACCGGCCGACCAACCGCAGCAATCGGCGCGGTACGTTGGTGCGATCCATCTAGTTCGTTAGACGCTAATGAGACATGAGGCACGTAAGATGCGCGGCGAGAGGGTGGAGTTCAATCCTGGCACAAAATATTTTGTCCTGTCGTAGTGCACGGGCGTGACCGGCGCAACGTGGCCGAGGTGTCCATTGCCGCCATTACGCGTTCGATGTTCGCGCGAGTGTCAGGTGCGTGGTCCGCCCAATCGATATCGCCGTACGTCATAAGTGGTGACCCACGCAGGACGGTAGACCGCGATCAATGCCGTCGACATGCCGGTGAACCAGGCTTCCCCGGTGGCAAGTAGCAGCACGCTCAACGCGTAGCCGGCGGGTATCACGGTCATCGAGCCGTCGGCGAGCGCGATATGCACGCCGAGAGCCGCGGCTGCCGTGAGCGATACGGCAATGGCAGGCGAGACAAACCCCTGGCCGAAGATGAACATGAAGAGATTGCGCGGCAGCCACGCGATGCTGATGCGTTGGAGCAGAGTCGAAATGCCGACTGGCAGTGCCCCGTACACGAGGAAAGTTAGCGCGATACCCTGCCAGGGAGCGTCGAAGACGACGGCGGCAAGACCGGTGACCACCGCCATGGCGATCAGCGCCAGCGCCCAGTCGAACAACGTGACGACGAGCGTGGCGCCGAGCAGGTGCATGACGGTGCCGTCGTCGAGCCATGCATTACTGGCCCACAGCGCCGACACTGCGACGATGATTGCAAGCCAGACATGCTGCAGCGTGCCGTCTTGAAGTCGTTTGAAAGGATTTTTCCACAGCGCGAGCGCGACCGCTATCGCAGTGACGATCCAGCCACCGACAGCAACCCAGAACGGAAGCGGTGTGTAGAGGAAACCCATGAGTCTCATATTACTCGTTGGACGAGAAAAGGTGTGAGCGGAATCCATGCCAGCAGGCGCAAACGCTGTTAGAAAGTGCCCGCCCGGGATCTTTGGCGCGCACCGGCGCCGCTCATGCGGGGCCTTGCGCAAGCGGGTCCGCTGCCGCCGCGGCGGGCGGCGCGTCGCCGTACTGCGCGCCCGATTCCGCTGCCATCGGCAACAGGGCAGCTGTGTCGTTAGCGGGCAACGGATACTGGAAGCGCCGTCGCGTGCGGCGGCGCAACGGCACCACGCCGGCTTGCCCCATGATCGGGCGAACCGGGCCTTCGGCGTCATTGCGCAGTACCTGCAGATGGTTCGACAGCCAGCCGTTGTAAAGCGCGACCGCGGCGGCGCGATTGGGCGCGCCGAGCTGCTGGAATATGCTGGTCAGATGGATCTTGACGGTGCCTTCGCTGATGCCGAGTGTGCGCGCGATCATTTTGTTGGTGCTGCCCATGTGGACGCAGCGCATGATTTGCTGTTGGCGGGGCGACAGTCCGTTGGCCAGTCTGGCGCGGCGCGGCGGAGGACTCTTCTCGTCGAACGGCCGGATGGTTGTATCCGGCGGCAGGGGAGGATTGAGCGCCAGCGCGCCGGGCGGCACATAGTGACCGCCCAGCAGCACCATTTCAAACGCGCGCACGATCAGACAGGGATCGGTGTCGCGCGGCACGACGCCAAGCACGCCATCGTCCATGAGTTCTCGCACCGCGATGGGCGAGATCTGGTCCGTTAGCACTGCAATACGCAGATCGGGGTAGTGACTGAGCAGATGGCGCGTATCGGCGATCGACATCCAGTCCTGCCAGTCGATCACGAGCAGGTCGGGCCGCTGACGCTTGAGCGTGCGTTCAACCTGACGCCAATCTTGCGCTTCGTTAAAACGCGCCAGCCGGTCAATTTGCCGCAGCAGCGCTTTGAGCCCATCACGTCGTTCCGCGTCTGAGTTGAGTATCGAGAATCGCATGCATGTCTCCAGATGAATCGGGCGAAGTGGCGCGATGCAGGCGCAGGGCAAGTGAGAGCCGGATGCGTTGCGATGCGTCGCCGTTCCTATGATGACAAATTCCCCTCGACTTGACGGCCTGTCCAAAAGGCATAAGAGGAATGACGTAAGAAAGAACGGGCGAAAAAAAGCCCCGCGCGCAGCGGGGCTTTGTCATGTCTGCGCCGCGCGTGAAACGCGCCTGCGGCCATGTTCAGTGGAAATGCGGTTGCGCGGGCTCCGCGTCCTCCGGCATTTCGGCGTGGACGATTTCGCCGAGCGGGTCGGCATAAAGCGGCACGCCGCAGTCGTCGCAATATTCCGGCTCGAAGCGGCCGGCGTGCCGGCGCACTTCGGTCACGCCGGTTTCCTTGAGCAGCGCGACAATTTCTTCCAGCGGATCGTCCGACGCCGCTGTTTCTTGCGGCTCTTCGTCGATGCCCGGCTCGCCGTTCTCACGGCCATACAGTGGCCACACCACGCCGTAGATCACATCATTGCTGCCCCGGCGCGTGAAGCCGACGCGGTATTCGTCGATGCGGCGTTCGCCGAAGCCCGCGACGACCGCGCGCAACTCCTGAGGCGCCGCGCCGATCGTGTCGAACAGATAGCGCACGGCGGTGCGCACGGTGTGAGGACGCACGCTCTCGTCGGCGTCGCGGCAGGCCGAGTAGTAGGCGTCCGGCAACAGACACTCGAATTCGCAGCCCGGCAACACCAGCGACAGATTGGCGCCCCCTTGCGTGGCCCATTGTTCAAGACATTGCCCGCGCTCGATCCGGCTGCCGTGCTCTTCTTCCTGCCAGCGGAACGTCGGTTCGCCCACCGGCGCCGCGACCACGGCGAGGAGGAAGCGCGGGTCGGCCAGAATCGGCGAGGTTTCCGGCAACTCGCCGAAATTCAGCTTGACGTTGCCGCCGGTCATGGCCGCCTGAGCGAGTTGCTGGGCAATGCGCCAGGTTTCGACGTGATGACGCGGCAGTTGATCGATGCTGTACAGGAAGGGTGCCATGGCGACCCGCGTATTCGCTGCGAGCACGTGGGCTTGCAGGTGGGCGCGCAGAGCGTCGGCCGCGTCGGTCTTGAGCGGACCGGACGGAATCATGTAGCGCGTCCAGGCGAGCACGGGCGCGGCGATCAGCAGCGCCTCATGGGGCACGCCTTCGTGTTCGACGATGAACGACTCACTGTGGGTCTCCGCCATATCGGCGAGCGCGCCGTAGGCATCGGGATGATTTTGCTGCAGATGATCGAGCGCAGCGTCCAGCGTAGTCTGGTTGGCGTTGCGAACGATCTTGGCCAGCAGCGCGTCGAGTTTCGCTTCCCAGAAGCGGTCCTCGGTACGGCTGCCCGACGCGAAAAGCGCGAGCGAGAGACCGACGAGCTTGTCGGCATCGGGTGGGAGACGTTTGGCGATTCGCGAGCGCATAAATCCAGAAATTGGGGTGTACAACCTTATATTCTAGTCTTTTCTATGCCGCCATATTATTTGGTCGGCAATGGCGGATGAATTGGGACGTTTCCACGCGAAAAATCAGCCCTTTGAAAGCGCCTTCGAGACCGTTGCACGGCGACCTGGCCCAATGATATAAGACGTCCCCGGACGCGTGACTCGCTTCTATACTGACCGCTTTCAGCGGCCGCCTGACAAAAGTGTGTCCAATCGTCGCCGGGGGTTTGGCGTAACAGGAGATTCACCATGAAATCGGACCAACTGATCGAACGTCTTGCCGCCGTGTTCGCGCTGATCATCCTGGTGGGCGGGTCGCTGCTGGTGCTGGCGCCTTTCACGACCGCGCTGCTATGGGGCGCCATTCTCAGCTATAGCTCGTGGGGCTTGTACCGTAGGCTCACCGCGGCCGTCGGCGGGCGGCGCAAGTGGGCGGCCACTCTGATCGTATTGATCATTCTGATCGTGGTGCTTGGACCGTTCGTCTATGCGGGCTTTGCCTTCGGCGCGCACGTGCACGACATCGTCGCGCTGGTTCAACGGCTTTTTGAAGCCGGGTTGCCGGATTTGCCGCCGTGGGTTGCGCGGATTCCGCTGGTGGGTTCCAGCATCGAGACGTTCTGGGAACGTCTCACAAGCAGCAATTCCGAATTGATCGCGCAATTGCGTACGCTCGCGGCACCCGCCGGCAAGTGGATCCTGGCGGCGGCGATTGCGGTCACGCACGGTCTCGGGCTGCTGGCGTTGAGCATCGTGCTCGCTTTTTTCTTTTACACGGGGGGAGAGGGCGCCGCTGCCTGGCTGAATGCGGGCATGCGGCGTATTGCCGGCGAGCGTGCCGACTATCTGCTGGCACTTGCTGGCAGTACGGTGAAGGGCGTGGTCTATGGGATTCTCGGCACGGCGCTCGTGCAGGGGATTCTGGCGGGATTCGGATGCTGGATCGCGGGCGTGCCGGCGCCGGCGCTACTCGGGCTGGCGACATTCTTCCTGTCGGTGATACCGGGTGGGCCGGTGGTTGTCTGGTTGCCCGCGGCGATCTGGCTGTACCACGGTGGCGCCACTGGCTGGGCGATCTTTCTGGTGGTGTGGGGCGTGCTGGTCGTCGGCATGTCCGATAACGTCATCAAGCCGATCCTGATCGGCAAGAACAGCGACATGCCTTTGATCCTGGTGATGCTGGGGATTCTTGGCGGCGCATTTGCTTTTGGTTTCCTTGGCGTTTTCATCGGCCCGACTTTGCTGGCGGTCGCATATACCGTGCTGCACGACTGGACCATCGGCGCGCCGGCTGCGCGTGCCTTCGCACCCGATGTGGCACCCGACGTAAAAGTACCTGTCGTCGATGAGCCGGGCGGCATAAAAAAGGCGCCTTGAATAAATGACAGATAACGCTTGCAAGGCGGTGTGCGGCTCGCTAGAATCTCGCTTTTTCGTGCTTCGGTCAACGGGGCGCGGGAGGCGGGAGAGCCAGCAGTGGCAAGGCTTTCAGCGAAGTGGGCGGGTTGAGAAAGTTAGAAAAACCTGTTGACGACGTAGCGAAAGTTCTTCATAATCTCATTTCTCTGCTGCTGATGCAGCGACGCAGAACGAAGCGGTGCCGGGTAGCTGGAAGTGCGGTGCTGGTTCGGTAGTGAATGCGGACTCGATCTTTAAAAATTAACAGCCGATAAGTGTGGGCGCTTGA
>Ga0255336_100515_pt1 | contig 56693 bp, 55 predicted proteins | sample MeOH1_35cm_T3_17_FD_189102 | JGI IMG/M metagenome (GOLD analysis project Ga0255336, IMG submission 189102) | Sandy soil microbial communities from University of British Columbia, Vancouver, Canada - MeOH1_35cm_T3_179 | ecosystem: Engineered > Artificial ecosystem > Sand microcosm > Unclassified ... | reverse complement strand
TCTTTTTCTTCGTCTATTTCTGAATCTGGGCTGGCCGCATCTTCCTCAACAACTTCCAGCAAGGGGTTTTCTAACATTTGCTGGTCGACAAAGGTTGAGAGTTCGAGTGCTGAGAGCTGCAAGATTGTGATTGCTTGACGTAGTTCGGGCGTCATTATTAACTTTTGAGTTTGTTCTAGTCTAAGGCCATAACCACTCCGCACACTATTTCCTCCTCGAAAATACTCCTTAGATTCATTTTTAGCTGTTTTGCTCTTGGATCTTCTCAGCGAGCTCATCGATTTTTCTCATCCGGTGATTTACACCGGACTTTCCAACCTTAGGATGAACCATTTCTCCCAGTTCCTTAAGACTGGCATCTGGAAACTCCAGCCGAAGTTCCGCAATTTCTCGTAAGGGCTCTGATAGAGATTGCATACCTATCGTTCTCGAAATTCTCCTTATATTTTCAACTTGCCGCACTGAAGCATCGACGGTTTTATTCAAATTAGCTGTCTCACAATTCACTAAACGATTGACTTGATTACGCATATCCTTAAATACTCGGACATTCTCGAATTCCAGCAGCGCATGATGAGCGCCAATAAAGCCCAAGAAATCCACGATATGCTCACTTTCTTTGAGATAAACGACATGCCAATTTTTACGGATACTCACCTTTGCTCCAAGGTGAAAGCGGTTCAAAAGTTTGCATAAATCTTCCGCATGGTGCTCATCATTCGAAATGATCTCCAGATGATAGGTCCCTTCTGGATTATTAATCGAACCTCCGGCCAGGAAGGCTCCCCGTAGGTAAGCTTTTTGATCACACCGATGTTTGATCAATTCGTCCGCAATCCCCGGTTGGATATCCCCGTCTTTATCCAATATACCCAATCTCTGTAAATCAGATTGGCCTTGGGGATAGATTCTAACAAGATACGAATTGTTTTTCTTCAGACGAAGCTTGCGACGGACGACTATATCAACCGGCAATTTCAATACCGTCTTCGCCAAACGATAAATCTTCCGGGCGACTGGAGCACTTTCGGTCACGACATTCAAGGCATAAACCTGATTGGAAATCTGCAACGTTCCATCCATCCGCACCAATGCCGCAAGCTCCGCCAAATTACAGCAGACCTTGGGCACTGTGATTCGAGCTAACTCCTCTTTTGTCATGGCACTAAAAGACATGGTCTCAGTCCTTTCTAAGAGTCTTCCTTTAACTTTTGGCTCAGAAGATAAGAATCCACCAACGCAATCCGTTCTCCCATGGGTTTCATCCGAAACAGCAAACGAATCAATTCCCTGGCCAAACGCACTGAATCATGACGAATCGTACCATCGGCCAGTAGTAGGTCTCTTTCTACATATTTTACACCTAGCCATTCCACGCTTTGGGCTTCACCTACGACCGGGAAAGACCCTTCCTGAGCATAGCGTTCAAGTAGTTCTTGGGGAATTTCTCGATTATTAGCGAGGACAACATCAACAAAGTCCGCACCGCAATGATCTACGATCGCCTGGAGATGATCAGCCACCTTGTAATCATCAGTCTCCCCCTGCTCGGTCATGATGTTACAAACATAGACACATGGAGCTTGAACCTCTCTTAGCTTATCCTGAAGTCCTTCCACTAAGAGATTGGGAAGTACGCTAGTGTAGAGACTTCCCGGCCCCAGTACTATCAAATCTGCCTCTTCAATTGCCTTCAAGGCCTCCGGGATAGGATGACAATCGCTAGGCTCCAAAAAAACCCGTTTGATCCGCCCTTCGGCATCTCGGGCGGCTGTTTCTCCTTTAATCACGGATCCATCTTCAAGTTCTGCACCCAGTACCACTTGTTCTAGTGTAGAAGGATAAACATTTCCCCTCAAGGCAAAAACCTTACTCACAGACTCAATTCCCTTTTGAAAATCACCAAAGGTATCGGCTAAGCCTGCTATCAATAAGTTCCCTAAACTATGGCCCTTTAAGGTCCCGGTATTGAATCTGTAGGAAAATAAATGTTCCATGATGTTTTCTGTATCGGCTAAGGCCACTAGACAGTTGCGGACATCCCCTGGAGGCAGGATTCCCATTTCATGACGAAGTCTACCCGAGCTTCCTCCATCATCAGCCACCGTGACAATTGCCGTTAAATTACAGGTATACTCCTTCAAACCCCGCAAAAGGGCTGAAAGTCCGGTTCCTCCCCCTATAACTACAATTTTCGGACCACGTCGCAAATGTTGGCGTGTATACATGACATCCACGATCCGCCCCTCATCATCAGGCAAAAGTACTGAGATAACCGAGTTCAGCATGCGTTTAAAACCAATTACAATCGCCGTGACCCCTAGCGAACTAATAATAACTCCCATCGGCACAGCGGTTTGTGGTGCACTTCCTGTTAAATGATAAACCATTTCTCGGAATTGCACTTCCAAGTATCCCAAGGCAACTCCATAATTCATGACAGACAAACCAGCCGCAAATAAGAAGATTCCTAAGACTGCTAAAAGGAACCAACGTTTCACACCAAGATTAGGATAAAGCCACTTGATGGCGTTGGATCGGAAACCGCTTGCGCTTTTTTTCATCGCATCGTCTCCCCTCTTCGGTTACGAGCAGCATCCCTATGCTTCACACTCATGGTAAAATGCTGCTCTTTCAAAAAGAGACCAATCTTTTCTGCAATCGCAACTGAACGATGTTGACCACCTGTGCAGCCGACGCCAATCACCAAATGACTTTTTCCCTCTTTAACATAATAGGGCAGAATATATTCGAGTAGGTGAAGATATCGCTTCATAAACTCCTGAGCCACTGGGTTTTCAAGAACATAGTTTTGAACCAGAGGATGCTCTCCCGTCAGCGGGCGGAGTTCCTCAACATAAAATGGATTAGGCAAAAAACGAACATCAATTAGTAAATCGACATCAAGCGGTACCCCATATTTAAAGCCGAACGAAATAACGGAGACCGCGAGTTGTCCCTGTCCTCGGCCCTCGCCATAAAGTTCGGTAATCTGCTGTCGGAGCTGCTTGGAAAGGAGGTTTGATGTATCAATAACTTTATGGGCCTGCCCTCGTAATTCGGCAAGGAGTTTCCGCTCTTCGTTAATTCCTTCCAGAAGGCGTCCTTGCGGTGATAGCGGATGTCGACGACGAGATTCTTTATACCGTCGGACAAGGGCTTCATCCGAGGCTTCAAGGAAAAGTATTTCATAACGGAATCCTTCCTTATCCAAATCCTTAAATGCTTCAGCTAAGGAAGTAAAGAATTCTCCTCCCCTCAAGTCACAAACAATGGCCGCTTTGGATACCTTTCCTTGGGATTGGGCACATAACTCAACAAATTTAACGATAAATGTGGGTGGTAAGTTGTCGATGCAAAAGTACCCTTGGTCTTCGAGGCACTGTAGCACCTGGGTTTTTCCCGCCCCAGATAAGCCTGTAATCACAAGTAATTTCATAGGTTTTCGTTCCAACTTAGCCACCTCCTTAAAAAGATCTTGTCTCTACATCTTATTGGGCATGAAGAACGCCTAGTACTAGTCTAACAGCTACTTCGTTGCACTCAATTTAGCCGCTTCGGTCTGAGCCTGAGTTAACGCATCTTGAGGTGCTGTTCCTCCCCAGACTCTCTGCCAAGCTGCCTCCTGTAAGGCAAGGAGTTTCCACTCCAGGGCATCCCCAGTTAAAGGCCAGAGCTTATCTAAGCTCTGGGCAACCTGAGGAGCAACCCCTTTTTGACCCTCCGGTGTTTTATAGTAAGCAACGCTTGCCGGAAAACGCGTTCCAGACTGAGCGAAGGATCCCTCAATATCGGGCTTAAGAAGTGCTTCCTCCACCATTTTAATCAAGGGTTCAAGCACAGCTGTTGTCTTGATCGAAGAATTCGCGATTCCGAGTGTCGGACCCGCTAATCCTTGTCCCTGACCTCCTACAAGATTTGAGAGCGGAATACTTCCCCAAGGAATATTTGCCTGCGTCAAGGCAGGAGCTTGACTTGCCGCCGCAATCATATAAGCGGCCTCTTTATTCACAAACAGAGTCTGCGCATTCGGGTCGACCAACAGAAGCTTAGCCTTCTGCCAGGCCTGAAGCTGCTGGGCGAATAACACATTTGCCGGATCGTTTAAACTGGGCTGTCCTCCAGTGATGAGCTTTCCCCCTTGACCGTTCCACCAGGAACTAAGAGTCTTGCTGTTAAGCGAAGGGATCGTCATTATCCCTTTAGTATTAAGCCAGTCGGTTAAACTCGTTGGAGGCTGAACGACATCCGCACGGTAGTAAAACAACGGGAGATCGGTAAGCCAGGGTTGAGCATAAATTTTATCTCCATAACGGTAAGGAGAAACTAGCCCGGTAAACGCATCCGCCTCCGCAACTACAGGAGCCAGAGTCCCTTGGGTATAGAGTTTTGTCAACGTCTCCTGAGAAGCGATCAGAATTTCGGGTCCTTCGCCGCCTGCTTCCGCTTGATAGGTTAACCCTGCCAATTGATCCTCAGGTATTGACTTAGCCCGGAGCAAAACCTCAGGGTGTTGATCCATGATCAACTGGACTTGCTTGTTTAAGTTATCCGCCTCGACCCCTTGGAGCGTATGCCAGATTTCAATCACCGCAGGAGCCTCCCCACCAGGTATTCCCTGCTGAGGAGCTCGGTTACAGCCCATAGCAAATCCGAGAAGGAAGATTAAAGTTATAATAGTCAGTCCAATTCTCCGCGAAGAAGACCCCTTTTTCATCGATTACGCTCCTTCAACTAACGGGTACACCTGAACCCGTCCCTTTTGATAGAAAAACAAGACCCATTTTTCCTTTGTAAAATATTCGACAGCAGTCGCGCGTGCCCATTGACGCCGATCCATCTGCTTTCGCTTGGGAATTTGACTTTCCCAACGCTCATCCGCCTGGATTTGAGCCTTACGATTCGGGTAGTCTTCAGGCTGTTCTTCTCCCGGGATTTGCAAAAATTCTGGAACTGATACTGGACGTTCCCAGCGGTAATAGTCGAAGCGTAAGCGTTCCCTAAGGGATTTTTCCAAGGAATGAATCCTTTTTTCGGAGAGAAACGTTCTCTCCGAGGGTTCTTCTTGCTCAGCTTGTCTCAAGCTAGCTTCGAGAAACTCCCATAATTTATCAAAGAGTGCTTTGCCAGACCAGCTTTGTCTAAACCAGCCCTGGCGGTACCAATATTCCGCTAATTCATGATAAAAATCAAACGGGGTAGGAAAGAGAAGCACCGCCTCAGGTAGAACCTCCTGAAACTTTCCGGAATTATAATACCGATCGAGAACTTCTTCTAAACGGTGTAGTTTAAGAAGTTCTTCATGGCTCATGTCACGTGTCTGAAGAATTGTGTAGGGTGGATCTGGAGAAAATATCAATCCGAATTCCTGACTTTTCTCACGCAAGCCCGACCCTTTTAAAACCTTAAGAAAACCGAGCTGCAGCATATCTGGCTGAACATCATACACATCATTAAAAGATAATCGAAAGTGCTCCCAATCTTCTTTCGGTAAGCCGGCAATGAGATCCAGATGAAGTGGTACAGTTCCCAAGCGGTGTAATTCTCGAACATAACCAGACCAGCGTTCAAAATGCTGGGTGCGCTCGATAATTTGAAGCGTGGGTCGATATGTCGATTGAACCCCCACTTCGAATTGCACCAACCCTGCAGGATATCCTTTAAGATAATTGACCCACTCCTCATCCAACAGTTCTCCCGCAATTTCGCAGTGGACTCGAATCCCTTCATCGGGTGGATAATTTTGGGCCTCCTCCCTCACAATATCGAGAATTCTGAAAGCATGTTTTTTTTGAACATTAAACGTCCGGTCAACGAATTTGATCGTACGTGCGCCATAGTTAAGGAGACGCTTCAAAATAATTCGAAAAGTTTCAGGATCTAAATAACGAACCCCTGGAAGGGTCGAAGAAAGACAATACTGACAATTAAAAGGACAACCCCGGGTCGTTTCTACATAAACGAGACGTCCTTGAAAATCCTCTTTTTCTTGGTAAGGAATCGAGTTTTCCGATAAAGGTAGGAACGGACGAGAAGAATTGAGTCTAATCTTTAGCCCCTCCGGGGTCGATTCCCGCCAAGCTAACCCTAATACCTGTTCCGGCTTTCGCTTCTTGCGCCAAGCCCGAAGCAACTCTAAAAAGGTTTCTTCTCCCTCTCCGTAAACAACTCCATCCACCTCTGGATGTTCCTTCAGGAACTCTCCTGCATCAAAAGAGACCTCTGGACCCCCTAAGACAAATCGAGTATCAGGGCAGACAGGTCGCAAACGGCGAATGAGCGCTAAAGTTTCAGTAAGATTCCAAATATAACAGGAAAAGCCAATGACCTCTGCCTTGGCTTCAAATATTTCTCCCGCGATTCGCTCAACGCGTTCATTAATCGTAAACTCCCGAAGATTGGTCTCCGGAAACTCGGGACGAACCGCATCACGTAAGTAACGTAGGGCCAGATTGGTATGCACGTATTTTGAGTTCAGACACGCTAAAAGAATTCTCAAAAAATCGGCCCCTTTCTATATCCAGTATAGCCTGAAGACATGCACAATGCAATTCTTATGCCAACTAACTTTTGAACCCTCCGGGAAAAAGAATCGGTGCCACTTCAGGCCTTAAAATGCCAAACGTAAACCCTTCTTTCTTCAGATAGCGGATGATCTGCGGTAGGGCATCCACAGTTGTCGTTTTACCTGATGCATCATGCAGGAGCAGGATCACCCGGTCTTTCCCTGGAACTTGCTTCTCGACATTCCGGACCAATTGATCCGCTGGAACCACAGGCGCTGTAGCATCCCCTGCGCTTACGTTCCAATCGTATACAAGATAGCCTGCAGCATCTACCGCATTGTAGTAATCCACATGAAAATGTCCTTGTGTGCCGCCCGGCGTCCGAATAATCGGAGGACGGATGCCGATCAAGCTGGATATCAAATCTTCATTCTTTTTAATGTTAGCCAGATAAGATTGCGGGCTTTGATAGATTTCTGCATACTTATGGGAATAGGTATGATTGCCGATCGCGTTTCCTTCAGCATACTCCTGCTGCAAATAGTCCGGATATTTTTCGATTTGTGTTCCAATCACAAAAAACGTAGCATTGACCCCTTCATCCTTAAGGATTCTCAAAATATGCGGCGTGTTTGGAGAGGGACCATCATCAAACGTCAGATAGACGACTTTTGCTGGCTCGCTGCTAAAGATCCGGGTGCGCATCGCCAGTCCGGGCGCCATCGGCGGACTTCCCGCCAATTCGTAAAACGGTCGGAGCGGAGTTTGCGGAGGATCAGGCTGAGGCGGCGTCATGGGTATGGGAGCAACATCCGAAACTTGCTCTTGTTGGGAGGTTGTCTTTGTCTGACCTTCTGTTTCATCTTGAGAAGTCCCGCTCTTTGGAATCATGTCCGTTTCTTTTATTCCTTGATCTAAATCACTCTGGCTGATTTGGTCTGTCTTAGTTGGTTGTGCTGAACTATTGGATTGTGGGGAGATAAAGGCTGTTCTACTGCATCCCGAAAGACCGAGGGCGAGAATTATCATCAACGAAAGAAGATAACGTGTAATCCTACTTTGCCCTTTAAGCTGTTTCACTGTCGCCATTTTGCTCGCCCCTTTTTTGCCTCATACTCTGTTGCTTATTCTAACGGCTACCTAATGTGCTTAGCCCCACCCCAAAACATATTTTTCGATCACATGGGCAACCCCATCTTCTTGGTTCGTCGCCGTCACCACATCCGCAGCTTCTTTAACTTCTAGGCGGGCATTTCCCATAGCCACACCGACACCTGCATAACGGATCATTTCAAGATCATTTAAGCTGTCCCCTACGGCCAGGACTTCTTCCTGTTTAACCCCAAGACGCTCTGCTAAGGAGGATAAGGCTGCACCCTTATTCACTGTAGGATGAATGAGTTCTAAAAATTGAGGCTTTGATTTTGTGCTTCGCACCTGACCCTCATACTTAAGATGGATTTTGCCCTCCCAAACCTTCAAAATCTCAGGCTCACCAAACAAAAGAATTTTCTCGACACCTTCTTTTTCCTGGGCTAAACATTCTTGCAGATCCATTTCCTCAACAGGCACCCGAGTCGCGCGCGCGTATTGCCTAGACCAATCATTCATTTTTTCGACAACAACATGATCTTCAAGGTAAACCTGGAAAAGAACCTTTTGAGGCAAAAGCCAATTGACAATTGCCTGAGCAGTTTTTATCGGAATCACTCTGCGGTAGAGTACTTCACCACTTAGGGCCTCCTGTACCATTGCTCCGTTATAGGTAATCACCGGAAGATCTAGCCCTAATTGTTGAGCATAAGGCCTTACCGATGCAGGCATTCTTCCAGTCGCCAACGTAACATAAACCCCTTGCTTCTGGGCCTGCTGGATAGCTTCCACCGTTCGCTCCGAAATCGTCAAATCATTCCTGAGGAGGGTATCATCCATATCCATAGCAACTAAGCGTATAGGTAAAGAAGACCGGACATAATTACTTTCATCGTAGGACAATAAATCATCTCCTAACAAGTCATTTATTCGACAAAATTTAACTTATTCCTCTCAGTTCATTCACATTCGCGGACCCCCACTGAACAAAAGAACCCTTCATTATTGTTATGAATTTCACGTTAAAGACGTTAAAGAAAGCCGTTGGTTGCACTTATACTATCTGCTCCAAAATTTATACTTTCTGTTAGTATAAAAAATGTCCCCTCGTATTCCTCCATTATTCAAGAGGGACGAGGTGACACTTTTTACGTTAAGAAGAATTCGACCACTTTAATTTAAATAGCGCTTTAAAAACTGTCCCGTATAGGAAGACTCCTCGGCCGCTACTTCCTCTGGGGTTCCGGCAATTAAAACTTCTCCGCCTCGGTTCCCGCCTTCTGGTCCGAGATCGATCAAATAATCGGCTGTTTTGATAACATCGAGATTGTGTTCGATCACAAGTACTGTATCCCCAGCATCGACCAAACGATGAAGAACCTGGAGCAAGCGATCTACATCTGCCGTGTGTAACCCCGTCGTCGGCTCGTCCAAAATATAGATGGTTTTACCCGTGCTGCGACGGCTGAGTTCGGTTGCCAGCTTAATTCTCTGCGCTTCCCCACCTGAAAGAGTCGTTGCCGACTGTCCGAGGTGAATATAGCCGAGGCCGACATCCTGCAGCGTTTGCATCTTGCGTGCAATTCGAGGAACGGCTTGGAAGAACTCCAGAGCTTCCTCTACCGTCATATCGAGAATTTGAGCAATATTTTTCCCTTTATAACGAACTTCGAGGGTTTCCCGATTATAACGCTTCCCATGACACACTTCACAGGGAACGTAGACATCCGGTAAAAAGTGCATCTCGATTTTAATAATACCGTCTCCGTGGCAGGCTTCACAGCGACCGCCTTTGACGTTAAAGCTGAAGCGGCCGCGAGCATATCCGCGCATCTTCGCTTCCGGAGTCTGCGAGAAGAGTTCTCTGATAAAGTCAAAAACCCCAGTATAGGTCGCCGGATTAGAGCGCGGTGTCCGTCCAATCGGAGATTGATCAATATCAATGACCTTTTCCAGATATTCCAGTCCCTCGAGACTCTTATGTGCACCCGGCCTGAGCCGAGCCCCATTAAGTTGAGAAGCCAAACTTTTATAAAGGATCTCATTGACCAAGGTACTCTTACCAGAACCAGAGACACCCGTCACACACGTGAACATCCCCAACGGGATTTTAACGGTAATGTTTTTCAGGTTGTTTTCTTTAGCTCCTTTAACTACCAGCCATTTGCCGTTAGGCTTACGGCGCTCAGTCGGAACCTCTATTTTTCTTCGGCCGCTCAGATATTGACCTGTTATAGAGTCTGGATTCGCCTTAATCTCTGCCAAAGTCCCCTGAGCCACAACATATCCCCCGTGAACCCCAGCACCCGGTCCGATATCAATAATATGATCCGCTGCCAACATTGTCTCCTCGTCATGCTCAACCACAATTAGGGTATTACCTAAGTCTCTTAAATGTTCTAACGTGGAAAGCAACCGCTCATTATCCCGCTGATGGAGTCCAATACTGGGTTCATCCAGAACATAGAGAACCCCCATCAAGCTCGAACCTATTTGCGTTGCCAGCCGAATCCGCTGGGCTTCCCCACCCGAAAGGGTTCCAGCTGCCCGGCCTAAAGTGAGATAGTCGAGTCCAACATTGACCAAGAAACCTAGCCGTTCACGAACCTCTTTCAAAACTTGCTTGGCAATGATCTGTTCCTTTTCACTCAGTACTAAATGTTGGCTAAACTCCAAGGCATCCGTGATGGGCATACTAGTGACATCATAAATTGACACTTCACCCACGGTGACCGCTAAAGCTTCAGGTTTCAAACGCTTCCCCTGGCAGACTGGACAAGCTCGTTGACTCATATAACTTTCCATTTCTGTCCGAACATAGTCTGAAGAAGACTCGCGATACCGACGTTCAAAATAAGGAACGAGTCCGTCGAACGGCGCATTAAAAATCTTCGCTTGATCAAAAACATTGATATAGCGAAATTTGATCGGTTTATCTGTCCCCTGCAGAAGTCCCTGCCACTGGTCCTCGTTTAACTGGTCTAAGGGGGTATCCATCGTAAACCCGAGTGCTTCCGAAACGGCTTGAAGCATTTGTGGATAATAGTTGGATTGAGACTTCGCCCAAGGAGCAACCGCCCCTTCGTTTAAGGTGAGTTTCCGGTTCGGCAGGATCAAATCAACATCCACTTCCAGGTTTGCTCCTAAGCCAGTACAGGCCGGACAGGCTCCAAAGGGGCTGTTGAAGGAAAAAAGGCGCGGTGAAATCTCTTCAAGGGCAATCCCGCACTCGGGGCAAGCAAAATTCTCGCTAAAAAGAATCTCTTCCCCACCGATGATATTCACAATTACGTTCCCTTCACTCAGCTTCAAAGCGGTTTCTAAGGAATCTGCTAAACGTGTCGCACTATCCGGTTTAATCACGATCCGATCGACAATGACTTCGATCGAATGTTTCTTGTTCTTTTCCAGTTTAAGCTCTTCACTTAAATCATGCGTTTCTCCATCCACACGAACTCGGACATAGCCCGCTTTACGCGCTTCTTCAAAAACCTTAACATGTTCCCCTTTCTTTCCTTTGATCAAGGGCGCCAGGATTTGCAATTTTGAACGTTCTGGATAGGTCAAAATCTGATCGACCATTTGCTGAACGGTCTGCTGGCTAATTTCCCTGCCACAGCGGGGACAATGTGGATGCCCAATCCGCGCATAGAGCAAGCGCAGATAATCGTATACTTCAGTGACCGTTCCCACGGTCGAACGCGGATTCCGGCTGGTCGTTTTCTGGTCTATCGAAATTGCCGGCGAAAGACCCTCGATATAATCCACATCCGGCTTGTCCATTTGTCCTAAAAACTGACGCGCATAAGATGACAAGGACTCTACATATCGTCGCTGCCCCTCAGCGTAAATCGTATCAAACGCCAAAGAAGATTTTCCCGACCCGGACAAGCCGGTAATAACTACCAGCTTATCCCGTGGAATGTCAACGTTAATATTTTTTAAATTATTAGCACGGGCACCCCGTACCTTAATAAAATCCTGGGTCATAAATCCTCCTTAAAATTCTTAACTAAAGCGCGATTTCCCGGTTAGATGTTCAATCTCGAGTTTAAAAACCCGGCAATTCGGTTCATCCGCTTCCAGATACTTTAGGCCTTTCTCCATAAATTCACTAGAGTATTTCGTTAGAAAAGCGGTCAACACCTCTCTTTTTTCAACCCCACTAACTTCAAACATCCGTCCAAAGGCAATGGCACTTTGAAATCTAACACTAAATCGATCGGGCAAGGTTTGAACTTCGCCAACCACGCAAAACGATGCCTTGTTGTTTGCAGCAATATTATCCAACTTGTGTCCTTCGCGAGCGCAGTGAAAATAAATCGAATGGGTCTTATCGATATAAACATAACTGAGAGGGACACCATAGGGATACCCTTCAGCGTCCACCGTTGCTAATGTGCCGTACTCGCCCTTCGTGAGGAGTTCTAAGACAGCGTTATCTTCCATTTTGCGGTCTTGCCTTCGGAGTTCTCGAAACATAGTCTTTCCTCACTCTCGTGTCAATTATGGATTTTTGCAAGCAGAGTTACGTTACAGACGCTCGAACCGACGCTCACAGACCAAGCTAAGGGCATAACTGCTGGATGCAAGCAGCGGGATTCCCTCCTAAAACGCCGCGCAGAGCTGCTATGCCGTCCATGGCGCACTCTGCACTAGGCACGTCCTGTGCCGTCGCCTTGGTTCACGGTCGGCGAGTGAAACCCTCAACTAGAGGATTTCGCATGTGACTCGTCCCGCTAAAGTGGGAGCAGTTTTGCCCAAGCTTGGTAGCTGCTCACTTTAAGTCCTCGCTTACTGTAATCGTAACACGCATCGCAGAATGACTTGGGTCCTACTTCGCGGATTGCTCAAGCAAGAAACTCAAGAACCCAAGAAACTATCGAAGAATATATTAGACCCGAAAGCGTAGCTTTTCGCGTAAGAGTGAACGATTTCTTCGGAGGGGCATTATAGGAAACTTGGCTTGAGTTGAGGAACGAAATGCAAGCCTTAGTTGACTTATCCTCGAAGGGGATGAGACGAAAGATGCTTCCGAAGACGAAAGCCCGTGAAGGGGTTTCGCGCTTTAGCTCAGCGTCGCCGAGGTTCACTTGCTGAAAACAGAAGGGTTGGCAGAGCTGCCTCGGAAGCGAGTGAGGCAGCCCCGGAGATGGGAAGTGAACGGATGCGCGAAAGGCTACATTTCTTGTACGATGCTGGATTGCATATCATGAGCCTATCGTTTCGCTCTCTGCCGAGAAGAAGCTGCTCCAGCCTTCCCTGCTTTACTGCCTGCCTTACTCGACTTGGCCCCACTACCTTCCCGTCTCTTGCCCCGAGTCTGGACGGAACGCTTATACTTGTTCTCCTCACCCTTGAGTTCAATGATTGCATCACGGATTTCTGCCGCCTGTTCAAAGTCCATATTTTTAGCCGCTAAGCGCATTTCTTGTTCCAGGCTCTTGAGCAGCGTCGCCAATTCCTCGGGAGGAAGCTTACTCCCATAAGCCGCTTTTTTCTCCGCGATCTTAGTGGCTTCGGGGACGTCATAGATTTTCTTGCGAATCGTTTGCGGGGTAATTCCATGCTCCTCATTATAAGCTTGTTGAATCGTACGCCGACGATTCGTTTCGTCGATCGCCAATTTCATGGATTTCGTGATTTGGTCAGCGTACATGATGACCTTTCCCTCGGAATTCCGAGCAGCCCGCCCAGTCGTCTGGATTAGAGATCGTTCCGAGCGCAGAAATCCTTCCTTATCCGCATCCAGAATAGCCACTAAGGAAACTTCCGGTAAGTCCAGACCTTCCCGAAGGAGGTTAATCCCGACTACAACATCAATGTCTCCAAGCCTGAGTTCCCGCAGAATCTCCACCCGCTCCAGTGTCTTAATATCTGAGTGCAGATACTTGACCGCGAGGTTTAGATTCTTCATATAGTCCGTTAAGTCTTCCGCCATTTTCTTGGTCAAAGTTGTGACTAGAACCCGCTCATCCCGATCAATTCGTTGCTGAATTTCACCTAGCAAATCATCAATCTGGCCTTTCGATGGCCGAACGGAAATTACCGGATCCAGAAGCCCGGTTGGCCGGATAATTTGCTCAACAGCTTGCGGACAGTGCTCCAGCTCATAAGGACCGGGAGTTGCACTAATGTACAATCGTTGAGGGACCAACTGTTCAAACTCATTGAACTTAAGTGGACGGTTATCTAAGGCCGAAGGTAAGCGAAAGCCATAATTAACTAAGGTGGTCTTACGCGAGCGGTCTCCTTCATACATTCCGCGTACTTGAGGTAAAGTTACATGGGATTCGTCCACCATAAACAAAAAGTCCTTCGGAAAATAATGGATCAAAGTATAGGGCGTCTCTCCCGGCTCACGAAACGTAATATGGCGGGAATAGTTCTCAATCCCGTTGCAGAAGCCCATTTCACGGAGCATTTCCAGATCATACCGAGTCCTTTGCTCCAAGCGTTGCGCTTCTAACAGTTTATTTTCGGATTTCAGGAACTTAAGTCTATCCTCAAGTTCTGCCTCGATATTTTCACAAGCCAGCATCACTTTATCCCGCTCTGTGACATAGTGAGAGTTTGGGAAGATGGAGACATGTTGACGTTCCCCGAGGATTTCTCCGGTTAAAACATTCACTTCATATATATGCTCAACTTCATCGCCAAACATTTCCACACGAATCGCGCGTTCCGAAGACGAAGCGGGATAGATTTCGACGATATCGCCACGCACCCGGAAGGTCCCGCGCTGGAAGGCAATATCATTACGGTCATATTGAATGGAGATAAGCTTGCGAAGTATATCATTACGGTCGATTTCCTGTCCTTGCCTTAAAGATAAAACCATATCGTAATACTCGTCAGGCGAACCTAACCCATAAATACAGGATACACTGGCGACCACGATGACGTCTCGTCGTTCAAACAGTGCGGCCGTCGCCGAATGGCGCATTTTTTCGATCTCATCGTTAATTGAGGCATCTTTCTCAATAAAAGTATCACTCGAAGGAACATAAGCCTCTGGTTGATAATAATCGTAATAACTGACAAAGTACTCGACTGCATTCTCTGGGAAATATTCTTTAAATTCACTGTAAAGTTGGGCAGCCAGAGTTTTATTATGCGCTAAAATGAGTGTTGGTCTCTGGACTTTCTCAATAATATTTGCCATTGTAAATGTTTTACCAGAACCCGTTACCCCCATTAGTGTTTGATGACGTTTTCCTTCTAACACCCCGGCGACCAGAGCATCTATCGCCTGTGGCTGATCCCCGGAGGGTTGATAGGGAGCATGTAAACGAAACTCCATATTCTCTGGTCTCCTTTCATTACATTAATTCTAAAGAAGATTATAACACTAATTCCAGGGAAACTTAAAGTACACCATAGAAAAGCCTCGTATCATGTTTTTAGGAGCAATGACACGAGGTTTTCTTATTTGCCTTAACTCTTTTTATCACTCTTAGCCCCTTCTTGGCCTTGTTGGCCCTTCTGGCCCTGATCCTGTTGGCTTTTTTGTTGGGTTTCTTGTTTTAACATTTCGGAAGGAATCGTCCGATTTTGTTCACTCGTACTTTTTTCAGTACCCAGTACTTTCCCTTGAGAATCAAGATAGTCTCGGGTAATAATGGTCTGCACTTTTTCCGTTACTTTAGTGGCACCCTGGGGAACATTTCCACCTGATGATGTACCCCCACTCTGGCTTTGTCCCTGAGCAGAACCTTTCTTCTGATCTTGGCCTTGAGTGCCCCCTTGAGTGTCTGAGCTTTGTCCCTTCTGATCCTTGCTTCCGCTACTCGAGGAACCCTGATCTTTTTGACTCTGACCTGATGTTTTCGCAGCCGTCTCAGCTGCTTTGGCATAACTTTTTTGGACAACGGCTAAGTTTTCCGGAGTTACGGATTTGACGGGTACGATTTTGGCTGGAACTTCCCCTTGATCTCCTGTTACGGATTCACTAATATCTAATGTTTCTTTATTGACGATCTTTTGTGCCCACTGAAAAGCATTGACCCCTTGGATATAGGGAGAGGTGTCAATATCGGCAACCTGAGTCCCTCCTGCCATGCGCTGCAAGGATTGTTGATTCGCTTGCCCTCCGACCAAGAGCACCTTTTTCTCTAATTGTTGGCTTTTCAAAACCTCCGTAGCCAGTGCTGCCAGCTTTTCAGTTTGGGCAATCACTGCTTGGATTTTCCCCGGGTTTTTTTGGAGTAAATCAACGAACCCCTGCCGGGCTACAGCTTCTGACCCCGCAGGACTCGCTATTGCCTGAACTGTTATTTTCGGATTCTTACTCAAGGTCTGCTTTGTTGCAGCTAGCGTTTTTTGTGTGGCACTATCACTAGGATCTCCCTGTAAAACAACGACCTGCCCCTCCGATACTTTACTCAGCACTGGCTCAGCCATTAATTCTCCGGCCTTTTGGGGGTCAGGTAAGATAATTCCTGCTGGCTTAACGCCAGCAGGTAATGCGTTTAAGGCGACTACCGGAATCTTATCTTTTTGTACGCTTTGTAGAAGCTCTGGATTACCGCCCTGATAAATGAGAATTTTTGCTCCTTTCAGCTGGGAAGAAGAATCCTGGCTGTTACTCCCACCCGAACTCTGTCCCTGAGAACTTTGTCCCTGAGAGCCTTTGCTCTCTGAGGCTCCTCCAGAGCTACCCCCCTGTGAGCTTTGCCCGCCAGAACTCGAGCCGCTTTGCTGTCCTCCCGACGTTCCCGGGGAAATCATTTTAACCTCTATATTTTCCTTTTGGGCCATGTCCTCAATGCCGCGGAGAATTAAGTCTTTATTAGGGTCTTGCTCATTTAAGGCCACGGCAATGACCGCTTTTTGCTGACTTTGCGAAGAACTTTGTGATTTTTGCTTTTTATTCCCGAGAAGGTCTTGAAGACTGCATCCCGTTAAGGTTAAACTAAGAAATAAAGCAAAAACAATCAGGAGAATTCTTTTCATGGGACACGCTCCTTTCCAGGCTCGAATCCTTACTTAGTTTTCCCCTGATTATCTGAAAAATGCGTGTGAGGAGATGTATTTGATGACTGGGTTTTTCATTAGGTTATTAATCAACGCCCTATCTTTGATTATCACGACTTTTTTTGTTCCGGGACTCCAACTCACTGGTATAACGGCATCCTTTTTTGCTGCCTTTATCTGGGGAATAGTTAATACACTCATCCGACCTATTTTCTCGTTTTTTACGTTTCCTTTGCAGATTTTATCCTTAGGGATTTTTACGTTAGTGATTAATGCTCTTATGTTAGTCCTAACCGCCAAGCTTGTGCCTGGATTCAGCATCAGTAGCTTTTCTGCGGCCTTTTGGGGAGCGATTATTTTAAGTCTTGTAAGTATGGTCTTAACTCATTTATTTAACTGAAATCATGATTAGCAAGCTCAGCACTATATTTTTCCCTCAATATTATAATCCATCCTATTAATGATGGAGACTTTCTTATTTTAGTTCTTCGAGATCTCCTAAAATCTGATTCAACATCTCATCCCGTAACTGATCCACTCGCGAAAAGTCGATCACGTCCATATAAATTGTTTTCAAATGCTCCCTCAAATTTTGAAACTTAACCAGAGCATCTTTAAGCGCTTCACTGAAGGGGCGATCTAGGCCTTGATCCTTCAGTTCTTCGGGTGCGCCCTGCCAAACAGCGAGGTTCCTTTGGGGGAAAACAATGCCGATGATTTTATCTGGATAAAGAGGATGAAGCACTATATTGATAATCTGACCGAGTTGCTCTGCTTCACTGAGGATCCAGTCCATCGCTTCTGATGTTTCTTTTCCGTCTAAGCGAATCTGGTCAAAATCAGCCAGATAATGGGGAGCAAGGTTTAGCCATCCTTCACAATCCAGTCTCTGGAGAAAAAAGGAGGTTACTTTGCTTTTTTGAAGTTTGTCTAACGCGCCTTGGGCTTTACTCCAGGGTCCCTCCCTTGCTTCCTCGAGATCTGAGGACGAGTAGCTGTTGAGTAGCCAAGGCCGTTCATGTTTATCCTCAGCGGTAGGAGCTTTACCCCGGACTTTTTCTCCAAATTCTTCAGCTAAACGAACCCCTATCTCCTTCTGAAGTCGCTTTCCGTCATCTTCCAACTCTAAAATCCGATGACGCTGATACTCTAGCTTACGTAGATCACACAGGGGTGTAAAATCGACAAACCGTTCCACAATCCCCGGGGCGCGCCATTTCAGGGGAGCTACCTCATATAGATCAAGCATTGCCAAGTTACTCCGGCGAATACTGAAACCGGCCATTGAATCCGGATCGCGCGCAGACCGCATAAAATCCACTTCATAGCCCCGATCAAGAAGTTCTAGCCCGATCATTTTGATCATTGTCGATTTGCCGGTTCCCGGCCCTCCCATGAGGACATAAGTACGTTCCCATTCTGACATCATATCTGGCAAAAGTGATATGTAGCCCCGGCTCGTTACTCCTTCGGCAAAGTAATGACGTACTCCCGGTTTTTGAACCATGTCCTTCCCCCCCATTTTTTTGTTCGCCGTAGTCTATGCGAGTGGAAGGGGAATGGTCACTTCTATCCTCACCGTGAAAATGCCGCCCTAAATTTTTAGGGCGGCATCATCTTTTTATAGGGGTAAATTACTTAATTTTCTCCCGCAGAACCTGAACCGCTTGCTTTAACTGCACGTCAAAGTTCTTATCCGTCGGTGAAATCGTAGCCTCTTCGCCTTTCTTTATCTCCACCTTCAGATCGGGTTCGATTCCTTTTTTATGAATATCAATTTTATTCGGAGTTAAGTATTTGGCAGTCGTCAGTTTCATACTTGTTCCTGCATCCAGCGGGAAAATCGTTTGCACAATCCCTTTGCCAAACGTCTTCACACCGACAAGGGTTCCGGTTCCCCGGTCTTTAATAGCACCAGCCACAATTTCTGCCGCGGAAGCACTTTCTTCATTGACAAGTACGACAAAGGGCTTACCTAGAAAATTTCCTTCGGACGCTTTTGTCACCGTTCGTCCTTGATTATCCACGATATAAACGACAGGGCCCGGTTGAACAAAATAACTTGCCACGCCAACGGCAGCATCGAGTTCGCCGCCATGATTATAACGGAGGTCAAGCACCATCCCTTTATATTTGGAAATATCCATAGTTTTCAAGACACTGGCCAATTCATTGGCCGTGTTCGGGGAGAATTGGGAAATATCGATATACGCAAGATCAGAATTCCCTGGCAAGGCTTCGCCGGTAACCGTGGGCACTGAAATGGCTTCCCGCGTTAAGGGTACAGTCAACGTTTTTTTAGTGTTTTCGCGATAGACCATTAGTGTCACTTTGGTCCCAGGATCTCCGCGCATTAAAGAGACCGCTTTGTCTTGATCAATCGTTGTTGCATCTTGATCGTCAATCTTCATAATCACGTCGCCGGGCTCAAGCCCTGCTTTGTCCGCTGGTGTACCTTTAATCGGACGCAAAACGACCAGCTTTTGCGGGTCTTTAAGACTGAGGATAATTCCGACCCCACCGAATTTTCCTTCAATTTGTTCCATTAATTGCGTGTTTTCCTGAGCATCCATATAGACGGAATAGGGATCTCCCAGAGAATCGACGATCCCGCGTGTCGCCCCGTCGATGAGCTGACTAATGGATGTCTTCTCCAGATAATCTCCTTGGACGAGCTGGACAACCCGAGCTAATCGCCCCATATGTTGTAAATTCACCACGATGAATCCGCCAACTGTGACTGTAAAGATAATACTAACAATGCCAATGAATATTCCGAGATGCTTAAAAAAGTCTCTCCAATTTCTCTCTTGCACTACCCTAACCCCTTCCTACCCAGCAACTGCAGTCCTCAATCGCTTGAGACAAACCTTTTGATATTATATGCTTATCCTATTCCAGTCATACTTAATGAAAAAATTGCAGTGGATCGGTAGGATTTCCATTCACTCTGACTTCGAAATGCAAGTGGTTTCCCGTACTCCAGCCAGTCGTACCAACATAGCCAATTACATCCCCGGCCTTAACTTTATCTCCTACAGACACTCCAAGCCGAGACTGATGCCCATAAAGGGAAGTATAACCGCCCCCGTGGTCAATGATAACCGCATTTCCGTAGGCTCCATACCAGCCTGCCATGATGACTTCACCGGAACCTGCAGCAAGGATTGCAGTCCCCCCCGGAGCGGGGATATCTGTTCCTGTATGTAAACTTTTCTGATGTGTAATCGGATGGATTCGCCAGCCATAGGGATCACTGACCTCATAATACCCGGGTAAAGGATAAGTGCTAATCGTCCCTAGGACTTTTCCAGACGAAGCCGCTGTTAATTGACGAATTTTCTGGGAAATTGTAGCGGAGTCTGCGGCTAATCGCGAATTTTGTTCTGATAAGTCGTCTTGCGCTTTTTTATTCTGATCAAGAGCAACCTGATATTGCTGATTCTTCCCATCTAAATCCGCTTTGGCTCTCGCCGCCTGAGCTTGAAGTTGAGCCGCTTGATCACGACGAGATTGCAGCTCCTTTGTTTTTTGTTCAACATCCTCTTTTTGCACTCGAATTTCCGTTAAAATTTGTTGATCATTCTCCACCAATTTGGAGAAATACTCAAGACGCGTGATAAAGTCACCCAAGTCAGCCGATTGAAAAAGGACTTCCAAATAGCTGAGCTGACCTTCTTCATAAATTCCCCGCACCCGTTTGTTCAAAACCTCACGACGAGCATCGAGCTCTTGGATGCGTTGTTCCAACTCCTTTTGAGAGACAGCTACATCCTTCTGCGCTTTGGTATAAGCCACTTGTTGTTGGCTCAATGATGTTTTGGCAGAGGAAATTTGCGTTGTTAGATCCTGGATTTGAGCTTTGATTTTATCCTCGGAATAGGTCAGTTGATTTAACTGTCCTTTGATTTGATTCTGATTTTGCTTTAAATCTTGTTGTTGCTGGATTGCCGCATCAAGTTCTCCCGCTTGGATTGGGAGAACCGTGCTTCCGATCAAGACACTGGTTAGGATTAGGGATACTGCCCATTGTTTAGGCATCTTTCCTCTCCTTTCTCATGCACATTCGCGAGCATCAAACCTTTAAGTACTTACGAAGAGAAATTACACTTCCCATCGCTCCTATTGCCATCCCCACCAAGAGAAGTGATATCAACACTTGGCCAATCAGATGGGAATCTTGGACAACTGGCATAAACGTTAAGGTAGAGCTAACATAACCCGCGAGCCATTGATAACCAAAACCGACAACGAAGGTGGCTAACACCCCTCCGATTAACCCGAGAAACATCCCTTCGATTAAGAAAGGCCAACGAATAAAACTGTTACTTGCTCCCACAAGCTTCATAATCTGAATCTCACGTCTTCTTGAGAAAACATTCATTTTAATATTAAGCGAAATCAAGACCAAGGAAGCAAGAGCAAAAGCCAAAACAATGCCAATCCCGACCCACCGCAGCCAACGTGTAAAAGGCAGAAGCTTGTCCACAATCTCTTGACCGTAGCGGACCTTCTCTACGCCTTTAAGTGCTTGAATCTGGTCGGCAACCGCCTGTACCTGTTGAGGGTCAGACACTTGCACGGTAAATTTATCCGGGAAAGGATTTGTCCCTCCTAAATCTGAAACTAACGTATTCGATCCCATGGATTGCGAAAAATCCCTCAAGGCCTGTTCTTTGGGAACCAATGTAACCGAGGTAATTCCACTTAATTCTTCAACCTGTTTCTGTAAGCTTTGAACTTCAGCTTGGCTCAACTTATCTTGGGTAAATACGGCAATTTGGAGTTGAGATTCAAAATCCTTAGCCATGTTATTCGCATTGACTAAGAAAAAAGCCGATGCACCTAAGATCACAAGAGAAACCAACACCGTTAAAACCGAAGCTAGACTGAGCCAGAAGTTGCGGCGTATCGACTTTAAAACGACTTGTAAAATATACTTTAGGGAGTTAATCGACATATCCGTATCCTCCCTTTTGCTCATCCCGGGTGATTTTTCCACTCTCAATCGCAATAACCCTTTTTTGCATTTGATCGACAATATTACGGGCATGTGTAGCCATCACAACGGTCGTACCCCGTTTATTGATGTTATAAAGCAAATCCATGATCTCCCAGGCCGTATCCGGATCAAGGTTACCTGTAGGCTCATCAGCAACCAGTAACGCTGGATTATTTACGATTGCTCGAGCAACAGAGATCCGTTGTTGCTCTCCTCCTGAAAGTTCATTTGGGAAAACTTTTTCCTTCGAAGCCAGCCCCACAAGATCCAGGGCCGCCCGTGTCCGTTCTCGTACTTCTTTCTTGGCCACGCCAATAACTTCTAAGGCAAAGGAAATGTTTTCGAGAACAGTTTTACTGGGTAATAGCCGAAAGTCTTGAAAAACAACTCCGATATTTCTGCGGAGGTGCGGAACGTCGCGGTCCTTCATCCTCAGAAGGTTTTTCCCATTGATGACCACTTGTCCGCGAGTTGGAGTTTCCTCGCGATAAAGCAAACGAATAATCGTGGATTTTCCTGCGCCGCTTGGCCCCACTAAAAAGACAAATTCTCCACTTTCAATCTTTAGATTAATATCGACAAGGGCCCTGGCACCATTCGGGTAAATCTTCGAAACGTTTGTAAACTGGATCATTTTAGCCCTCCTACTTATTATGTGTCAGATCCCTTTTTTTCCCTAACTTATATTCCAATTCGACACGAGCCAGAGATTTCCTGTTAGAAGTAAAAAAAGCCCTTCATCTATTTTCACAGATTAAGAGCAAGATGGCAAAGGGTTAATTTACCAACCATTTATTTTTTCTTAAGTTTGCTTGAGTATTCGCTGATCATTCTCCAGATGTTGAGCATCAGCCTTAGCTCCTCCGGCTCTTTATTTTTAGCTATGGATACTAGCTCATTGATCAAACTGTTGGGTTCAACGTTTACTTCTTCCTGAAGGAGGTAATCGACTGTGACCCCTAAAGAACTTGCGATATTGACTACGGTCTCCAGGCTAGGGTTCTTCTCTCCCCGCTCGACCTGACCGACGTATGACTCATTAACTTGTGCTGCCTCGGCAAGTTGTTCCTGCGTGAGTCTATACTTCGTTCTCTCTTCTCGGATTCGCTGACCCAAATGTTTGTATACCATCTTCATAGCCCCCTTCGATCCCACTATATGGTATTGAGGATAAGGCTTGAAGATGCTGCTGGTATGATTCATGTTGACCATTAGTATTTTATAGTGATAGAATTACCCTATACAACTAAGCTATCGGTAAAAATCGAGGGGAATCTATTCAATGATTTGTAAAGTTCTGGTCGTGGATGATGCGAGTTTTATACGTATGATGATTCGCCAGGTTTTAACCCGTTTAGGTTACACTAACATCTTGGAAGCTAAGAACGGTTTTGAAGCGATTGAAATTTATAAAGCAAATACACCCGCACTCACGATTCTGGATATTACGATGCCGGAACTTGATGGGTTGTCTGCCCTTATCGAAATCATCGCTTTTGACCCGAAAGCTAAGGTGATTATGTGTAGTGCCGCTTCGCAAGAAACCAGCGTTCGCGAAGCGTTGGAGATCGGTGCAGTTGCTTTTGTGACTAAACCGTTTCATCCGGATAAACTCGGAAAAGTAATTGTGAAGGTTTTAACGGGTAACAACGGGAGGAACGATAACAACGGGGGATGTTCAGCAACCCTTAAGTAGGTGAAAAGTGAAAATTTGAACAGTCTATTCCGTGGATTCTCGAATTTTCCAAAATTATTACTTTCCCGGCAGCACTGATAATTATCACCGGTATAGCCTATTTACCGGGATATTTAAATGCTTTTATGGTCATTAGCCTGATTTTCGATAGACAGCCGCCCATTAAGGATGGATATCCAACCAAGGATATTACGGTTCTTATCGCAGCAAGAAATGAAGCAAATACCATAGGTAATACACTTAAATATGTAGCTAACCAAGATTACACCGGAAGAATCAGAGTTTTCGTTATTGATAATGGCTCTACTGATAACACAGAAGCTAATGCGTACCTTGAGGGTAAAAATTTAAATCTTGATGTAACAGTTATCAGAGAAGAGCAGCCGGGAAAGTTTAACGCCTTAAACACCGGTCTTAAATATACCGATACCGACTTGGTTATTACATTAGATGCGGACACACTTTTACATAAATCAGCCATCATATATTTAGTTTCTCGTATTGAAAGTTCACCTAAAGAGGTCTGTGCAGTTGCAGGTTCGGTACTTGTCCGCAACAGCAGGGATAACATCAAAACGAAAATTCAGGAATGGAATTATTTTCTGGGAATTGCGTCCATCAAAAGAATGCAGGGTCTTTATCAAGGAACTCTTGTTGCACAAGGGGCTTACAGTATATATAGAACTGCAAATGTTATAGAAGTAGGTGGATGGCCAGACGCAATTGGTGAAGATATCGTTTTAACATGGAATTTATTAAAAAAAGGATGGAAAACATATTTTGAACCATTGGCAGTTGCATTTACGGATGTGCCGACGAATTGGCATTCTTTTGCCAGACAACGTTCCAGATGGGCAAGAAATGATTGAAGCACTTCGACAAATAAAACCGTGATAAAAAAGCACCAAAATTTATCCGTTAAAGAACTAACTTTGGCGCCGCGATGTCTGAAACATCTACTTTCCAGACAGTTTGAGGTTGTCGCTTTGTTTTATTATTTATTGCTGATCTAATGGTTTTTTCCGAGGAGCTTTAAGCTATTTTCTTTTCAAAACCTCGTCAACCGCTTCCAGAATCTCCTTCTGAGTTAACCCATATTTCGCTAACAGCTCAAATGGGCGCCCAGATTCCCCAAAACAATCTTTGAGCCCGACCCGAACCATGGGAGTAGGTGCATTTTCCGCCAAAACTTCAGCTACAGCACTCCCCAAACCACCAATAATGGTATGTTCTTCGGCTGTGACCACAGCACCCGTTGCTTTAGCCATCCGGACGATCGTCTCTTGGTCAAGTGGTTTAACAGACGCTACATTCACGACTGCAGCTTGAACTCCGCGTCCCGCTAATTCCTCCGCCGCCTCCAGAGCTGCAGCAACCATTACGCCATTCGCAAAAATTACGACATCTGATCCCTCACGAATAACATTGGCCTTGCCAATCTCGAAGGTGTAATTTTCATCAAAAAGTAAAGGAACATCAAGCCGCCCCATGCGGATATAAACAGGTCCCTTATACTGGGCTGCAGCATAAATCACTTGGCGCGTTTCTTCGCCATCGGCAGGTACGAGAACAGTCATATTCGGTAGAGCACGCATGATCGCTACATCTTCGATGGCTTGGTGGGAACCCCCATCTTCACCGACGGTTACACCCGAATGGGTGGCGGCAATCTTGACATTGAGTTTCGGATAGGCAATTGAGTTACGAATTTGCTCGAAAGCCCTCCCTGTTGCGAAGACAGCAAAAGTGCTAGCAAATGGTATCTTGCCTGCCGCAGCTAATCCAGCCGCTGTGCCCATCATATTTGCTTCAGCAATCCCCATATTAAAAAAACGTTCTGGGTAATGTTTAGCGAAATCCGCAGTTTTTGTAGATTTCGATAAGTCCGCATCTAAAACGACGATATCGGGATTTTCTGCTCCTAAGGCGACTAAAGCCTTACCATAGGCCTCCCGGGTTGCTTGCTTAGCCAAGACGTGATGCCTCCTCTCTCAATTCGCTCAGCGCTTGTTCTGCTTGTTCGGCACTGGGCGCATTACCATGCCAGCCGACTTGGTTTTCCATGAAGGAGATACCTTTACCTTTGATCGTTTTAGCCAATAGAAGAGTGGGCTTGCCCTTCGTCGCTTTCGCTTCGGCAAACGCTGCGATTAATTGTTCAATATCATGTCCATCAACCTCGATCACATGCCAACCAAAGGCCAGCCATTTATCCAACAGAGGACTCGAAGACATTACTTGTTCAGTGGGTCCGTCAATCTGTAGCCCGTTGCAATCCAAGATAGCGGTGACATTGTCCAATTTAAAATGAGCCGCAGCCATCGCCGCTTCCCAAATCTGTCCTTCAGCCATCTCCCCATCGCCCATCACGACGTATACGCGGTAGTCTTTTTTATCCAATTTTCCAGCCAAAGCCATGCCGTTTGCAGCAGATAAGCCCTGTCCCAAGGAACCTGTGGACATATCAACGCCTGGAATCTTTTTCATATCGGGATGTCCTTGGAGCATCCGTCCGGTTTGTCTTAAACCCAGAAGCTCTTCCTTTGGAAAAAACCCTTTTTCTGCTAGGGCAGCATAAAGAACAGGTGCAGCATGACCTTTCGACAGAACAAAACGGTCACGATCTGGCCAATGCGAGTCTTGTGGGTTAACCCTCATCTCATGAAAATATAAGGTTGCCACAATATCCGCAGAAGACAAACTTCCTCCGGGATGACCTGATTTAGCGGGTAAAAGCATCGTGATGATATCTTGACGAAGCTGATTCGCCATGCGTTTTAATTCAAGGACTGACACGCTAATTTCCTCCCTAAAACTGCTATTTTTTTTGTGATACTTGCATCGTAGATGTATAGTTTGAACTCATTAACCCGCAGGGGTTAATGAGTTCGATTTCATCCGATGGCTAGACTTTATTTCACATTTTTGGTTTTTTGCAAGTAGGCTGCAATAAATTCATCAATCTCGCCATCCATGACAGCCGATACGTTTGCGGTCTCCACATTCGTCCTGTGATCCTTAACCAAATTATACGGATGGAACACATACGAACGGATTTGACTACCCCAAGCAATTTCTTGTTGCTCCCCACGGATTTCAGAGATCTCATCCTCTTGCTGTTTGCGCTTAAGCTCTAAAAGCTTGGCTTTGAGAACCCGCATCACGTACGCGCGGTTTTGAATCTGGGAACGTTCACTCTGACACGCAACCACGATTCCTGTCGGCAAGTGGGTAATCCTCACCGCTGAGCTTGTTTTGTTGATATGCTGCCCACCCGCTCCACTTGCCCGATAGGTGTCAACTTTTAATTCATCGGGATTGATCGTGATCTCCGAATCATCCTCTGGAACTTCCGGTATAACATCCACTGAAGCAAAAGAGGTGTGCCTGCGCCCAGCTGCATCAAACGGGGAAACCCGAACAAGACGGTGAACCCCCTTCTCCGATTTAGCATAACCGTAAGCATTCTCGCCCGCGATCGAAATCGTTGCGCTCTTGATTCCTGCCTCATCGCCTGGAAGTAAGTCCATCGTTTCCACTTTATAGTCGCGACGCTCGCCCCAACGGACATACATCCGGTAGAGCATGGAAACCCAATCCTGAGCCTCCGTACCCCCCGCGCCCGCGTGTAAAGTCAAGATCGCATTATTCCGATCATATTGTCCACTGAGCAGAATCTCCAGTTCCAATCCATCGAATTTTTCCTGTAGTTTCTTAACCCCTGCTTCTACTTCCGGCTCAAGAGAATCGTCATCCTCTTCCATCGCCAGTTCGTAAAGTGCTGTTAAATCTCCTAATTCAATGCGAAGATCTTCATAGATTTTTACTTTTCCTTGTTGAATGGAAAGCTCCTGCATATATTTCTGAGCAGAAGTCGAGTCATCCCAAAAATCTGGGCGGTTAAACTCCCGCTCTAATACGCTAATCTTATCTATGCGCTGAGCGACGTCAAAGAGAAGCCCTCAAATCTGCCAAGCGCATTTCTAAACTTTCAAGCTCTCTTTTCCAGTCAGCTAGTAACACTTTTCTTCATTCCTTCCGAAGAATTGCGAGAACAGGTTCAGACAAGGGCGCTCGCCTATCAAACTAGGGTTCAAACGCCTGATCTGGGGAGGCAAGGTTCCCGCCAAAATCGTCTCCTGACTCTGTTGGCGGCGAAACACATCGTGTGTTCCGCCCTGCCTATGCATGTTGCGTTTTAACCAAGTTTGATCACGACTCGCTTTAAAGCCTTCACCTGTTTCTCGCTATTCTTTTTAAAACTATTTTTGGTATTTCTATCAGGATTTACTCATTTGCTCCATGGCAATTCTTATACTTTTTCCCACTCCCGCAAGGGCAAGGATCATTACGTCCAATTTTAGGCCCCGCATTATGCACTGGACGAGCTGCTTCCTCTTCATCCCGATTCGTGTGAACACGTTGAGGTTCTTCCGGAGCTTGTTCCGTTACCTGTGGGGCAACTCTCATCATATAGCGGACGATATCTTCTTGAATTGCATCAATCATCGCTTGGAACATATCGAAAGCTTCGTGTTTATACTCGACAAGCGGATTCTTTTGCCCATAAGCACGCAACCCGATTCCTTCACGCATCATATCCATGGCATCCAAGTGATCCATCCACTTACCGTCCACGACCTGGAGCATAACTGCGCGCTCGATTTCCCGCATCAGTTCGGGACCAAACGCATTCTCCCTAGCTTCATATAAAGCTACAGCCTTATCCAGTAATAACTCGACGACTTCTTCCTTATTGAGATTAACAACCTGGTCAGCCGTAATATCGTGATTGGGTAAGAAGTTAGTATCGATATATTCTAAAAAGCTATCCAATTCCCATTCTTCCGGGTAAGGGCTTTCTCCACTAAACATATCAACCGTGTCGGTAACGACCTTATTAACCATCTCCATAATATTTTCACGGAGATTCTCACCTTCAAGAACCATACGGCGCTGTCCATAAATAATTTCCCGTTGCTGATTCATGACATCATCATAATCGAGCACGTTTTTCCTAATCTCAAAGTTCCGATTTTCCACACGACGTTGTGCAGTTTCAAGCGAACGGGTAATCATTTTGGACGTAATTGGCACGCTATCATCCATGCCCAACTTATCCATGATGCCCATAATGTTCTCTGCTCCAAAGAGACGCATTAAATCGTCCTCCAAAGAGAGGAAGAACTGAGAAGAACCCGGGTCTCCTTGACGTCCGGCACGTCCCCGCAACTGATTATCAATCCGTCGGGATTCATGGCGTTCTGTACCTATAATATGCAAACCACCCAGTTCCGATACTCCTTCGCCAAGGATAATATCCGTACCGCGACCAGCCATATTCGTCGCAATCGTTACGATATCACGTTGCCCCGCTCCGGCAATAATCTCGGCCTCTTTTTCATGATATTTAGCATTCAATACTTGGTGTGGAATACCCCGGCGCTCGAGTAAAGCACTCAATTGTTCTGACTTCTCAACGGAGACTGTCCCTACAAGTACAGGCTGGCCTTTGGCATGTCGTTCAACAATCTCCTCGACAACGGCCTGGTACTTACCCTTTTCCGTACGATAAACTACGTCCGGTATATTTTGGCGAAGCATAGGCATATTCGTGGGGATCACGACAACATCCAAATGATAAATTTTCTTAAACTCCGGCTCCTCAGTCAATGCTGTACCCGTCATCCCCGAAAGTTTATCATACATCCGGAAATAATTTTGGAAGGTGATCGTCGCCAACGTTTGCGATTCCTTCTCGATCTTAACGCCTTCTTTGGCTTCAATCGCCTGATGAAGTCCTTCGCTGTAGCGTCGTCCGAACATCAAACGGCCTGTAAATTCGTCGACGATGATCACTTCGCCGTCTTTGACAACATAGTCCCGGTCCCGTTTGAAAAGGGCATGCGCTTTTAAGGCTTGATTCACATGATGTGCTAATTCGGTATGAACATCATCATACAGATTCTCAACCCCAAGCATGGTTTCGACTCGGCTAATTCCCTGTTCCGTCAAGGTCACAACCTTGTCTTTTTCATTCAAATTATAGTCTTCTTCAGGCTTTAAGCGAGGAATGATCATCGCCACCCGGTAATAGAGTTCTGTAGGCTTGTCCGCCTCACCTGAAATAATCAAAGGAGTCCGTGCTTCATCAATTAAAATGGAGTCCACTTCATCCACGATCGCAAAATTTAGTTCACGTTGCACCAAGCCTTCTGGGCGTGTGACCATATTATCGCGCAAATAGTCAAAACCGAATTCATTATTCGTCCCATACGTAATATCCGCAGCATAACTTTCTCTGCGTTGTTCATAGTTTAAGCCATGAACAATTAGCCCAACAGATAACCCCAGGAACTTGTGGATCTGCCCCATCCATTCACTGTCACGACGAGCTAAATAATCATTCACGGTAATAATATGCACACCTTGGCCTGTTAAAGCATTAAGGTAAGAGGGCAGGGTCGCAACTAGGGTTTTACCTTCCCCAGTACGCATCTCAGCGATTCGACCGTCATGCAAAACCATACCGCCGACTAATTGTACATCATAGTGCCTTTGCCCGATAACCCGGTGTGATGCTTCGCGCACAACCGCAAAAGCCTCAGGCAGAAGATTATCGATGTTTTCTCCATTTTCTAACCTTTGTCGAAATTCTGCAGTCTTTCCTTGCAATTCCTCATCACTTAAAGCTTGTATCTCAGGTTCAAGAGCGTTAATTGCTTGTACGCGTTTCTGATACTTCTTTACTTCACGTGCATTGTCATCAAGAAGGCTATTTAAAAATCCCATTAACCGATCCACCTTTCAAACGTCCCAGCGTATCATCTCATTTTAGCATTACCCTACTTTCGGTGCAACTACGATAGTATAAACCAGCATGGAAAATTCAGGTTAGATATTTCCTATCCTAACAAAAAAAGAGACCCGTTCAAATTCAAATTGGGCCTCTTTTAAAACTCCAGATTTCATTGAATTCGATCTTCGTCTCAGGCTTCAGGTTCCAGCAAGCCGTAATCGCCGTTATGACGACGGTAAACCACGTTCGCTGCCTGATTATCTGAATTCGTAAATACGAAGAAGTTATGCCCAACGAGGTTCATCTGCATAATTGCTTCGTCAACTGACATCGGTTTCAACGCGAATTTCTTAATCCGTACAACCTTTTCATCTTCATCCGCAAGATCAACAGGATGCTCTGGTTCATGATCCTTCAAGACCTTCGAGCGCATCCGTTTGTTAATTCGGGTACGATATTTGTCGATTTGGCGTTCTAATTTTTCGACGACAAGATCAATGGAAGCATACATATCGGCGCTTTCTTCTTCTCCGCGCAGAATAATTCCATGAATAGGGGCTGTGACTTCTACCCGGTGGCGGCCTTCCTCAACCAGTAAAGTCACTTTGACATCCATAAACTCATCTGAGTACTTTTCAAGTTTGCCGACCCGTTTCAGTACATACTCTTTCAGGGCATCCGTTACTTCGATATGTTTGCCTCGAATCATGATGTTCATAGTTTGTACCCCCTTTTAATCAGCTTAAATATTAATATTCCCTATTTCGCCGAAAAATCCTGCTATATGATGACCACGTCTATAATTTTCTTCTCAATAAAAAAAGAGAATCATTGTAAATTATTTCAACAACTCTCTTTTTCAATACCTGTAAAAGATTAACAACCTATAGTTTTTAGAGTTTAATATTCCCAAGCCTCTAAGGTCTTACTGAAGGATTACATTTGAAGCTTGCTCTCCACGCGGCCCCTGGATAACATCGAATTCAACGCTCTGGCCTTCTTCCAAGGTGCGAAATCCATCACCCGTGATGGAAGAGAAGTGGACAAAGATATCCTGACCGCTTTCACTCTCAATAAATCCATACCCTTTTTGCTTGCTAAACCATTTGACTTTACCTAACACTGAAAAACTACCTCCTTGAATTTGGCCGCTTGGAGGTTTTCAAAAGAAAACACATACCATAAAGCCTTACCCCATGAGGATAACCAGAATACGCCAATTCTAAACACCTAGAGGATTTTACTTAAGAAGGACTGGGTTCGTGGATTATGAGGATTTCCAAAGACTTCATCTGGTTTTCCCTCTTCCATGATGATACCCTCGTCCATAAAAATAACCCGATCCCCGACCTCTCGTGCAAAGCCCATTTCATGAGTAACAACCATCATGGTCATCCCTTCACGCGCTAAATCCTTCATAACCGCAAGAACCTCACCGACCATTTCCGGGTCGAGTGCTGAAGTGGGTTCGTCGAAAAGCATAATTTTCGGTTTCATCGCCAACGCTCGGGCAATAGCAACCCGTTGTTGCTGCCCACCAGAAAGCCGGTCGGGATATTCGTGAGCCTTCTCCACAAGACCTACTTTTTGCAGAAGCTCCATACCACTTTCTTCTGCTTCCTTTTTGTGTGTTTTCCGAACGACCCCTGGAGCAAGCACGATATTTTGCAAAGCTGTCATATGAGGGAAAAGATTAAAGCTCTGAAATACCATCCCTACTTCGCGGCGAATTGCATTCACATTCGTCTCCGAGTTGAGAGGAATTCCATCAACAACGATTTCCCCGCTCGTTGGCTCTTCCAGTTTATTTAAGCATCGCAAAAACGTGCTTTTTCCAGAGCCACTCGGGCCGATCACCACGACCACTTCTTTTTCTTTGACATGGCAGTCGATCCCGCGCAGGACTTCGAGTTTGCCAAAAGACTTATGCAAATTCTTAACGTATATCACTCTTACCAAACCTCCTTTCGGTATAACTGACTATACGAGAAAGGACCAGTGTCATCGCCAGGTAGATAAAAGCAACTTCAATGTAGATCGGAAAAGATTGGTAAGTCCGTCCAACAATGATTTTCCCAGAATACATTAAATCTTCCAAGGCAATTAAGGCTACCAAAGAAGAGTCCTTCAGCAAAGCGATGAACTCATTTCCCAACGGTGGGATCACACGTTTGAACGCTTGCGGCAGAATAATATACCACATTGCTTGGGTCTGAGTCATACCCAAGGAACGGGCTGCCTCCGTTTGCCCCCGATCAATCGACTGAATTCCCGAGCGAAAGATCTCCGCAAGGTATGCCCCAGAATTCAATCCCATCGCTGAAATAGCTGCGATATACTTATAATTATCTGGAGGTGTGAAATTTAAAATTTGTGGGAGCCCATAATAAGCTAAAAAGATCTGCACAAGAAGTGGCGTCCCCCGGAAAAAATCAATATAAGAAATTGCAATTCCTTTAAGAAGACGTTTACTGGATAACCTCATCAACGCCAAAAACAAGCCAAGTACGATACCTATACCCACAGCTCCTGCCGTAAGCTCTATAGTTACCTGTGTCCCTTTTAATAAGGGTTGAAAACTGGGGATTATTAATTCCCAACGGATTGTTCCCACAGGAATCCTCCTTTCAACATCATTGAAGATTATTTCAGGTGGAGTTCAACACCATCTGATAGAAATTCGTCAATTCCTTGGTCATTATACAGTTTTACGTAATTTTATTCAAGATAAGAAGTTTTCCTTCTAATTCTTTAAAAAGCCGAACTTAACTTTCAGCGTAAGATACAAGAGGCGTCCAGATCATTCTGAACGCCTCCTGCAATATCAACATATGTCTTTTGCGTTTACTTTAAGGTCGGTGCATCCTCATTAAACCATTTCTTGTAGATCTCATTATATTTACTAGAATCCTGGATCTTTTTCAAGGAAGCATTGATCTTATCCTTAAGCTCGCTGTCTCCCTTTTTCACAGCAATTCCGTAATATTCATTTGAGAAATCTCCATTAATATAGTGAATATTAGTGGTTGGGTTTTGTTTAATAAAATAGAGCACGACTGGGGAATCCGCAACTACTGCATCTAACCCGCCATTGATAAGATCGTTCATTGCATCTGGAATAGCTTCATATTTCTGAGGAGTAATCCCCATCCCTTCCACAACCGTTTGACCGGTCGTAGCATTTTGGACACCAATCTTTTTCCCTTTCAAGTCTGCTGCACTTTTAATTGAGGAATCCTTTTTAACCGCGATATATTGCGCTGCCATCAGATATTTATTACTAAAGTCCACACTTTTCTCACGCTCAGGTGTAATCGTCATAGCAGCAATAACTGCACCATAATTTCCCGCTTGCAGAGCAGGAATTAAGCCATCAAAAGAGGAAGATTCAAATTGAACTTTATACCCCATATCTGCCCCAATAGCATTCATCAGTTCGACATCAAAACCAGTGGTTTTATTTTGATCATCCATAAATTCAAACGGAGCAAATGTTGGATCCGTCCCCACCTTAAGCACTTTTGCACTATCCGAACTCGTGGTTTGATTGGATGTCGCTGGTGGAGTGCTTGTATTCCCGCACCCTGCTAAACCTAAAGATAAAATAACAAGGGAAGCCAAAGCAGTTTTTAATCCGATCTTTAACATATCTCCATTTCTCCTTCTCATAATTTATCCTAAAATCATAGTACAACCTAAATAAGTATACATATGTTTACAAATTTATTCAATACCCTTATCCGGCATCAATTATATATACTTCCCTAAGGCATAAAGAAAACTTGGCTTGCGCCAAGGCTCTGGCGTAGGCGGAAGCCTTAGTTGCACTTATGCTATCTGCCCAAAACTTATACTTTCTGTTAGTAAAAAAAATACCCGGTTGAACCGGGTAGGAAACTAAAAACAATTAAAGTTTCGGAGCTTCTGAATTAAACCATTTCTTAAAAATCTTATTATATTCTCCGTTATCCATGAGTTTCTTCAAAGAAGCATTCATTTGATCGGCTAATGCTTTATGATCTTGCTTAACGGCAATTCCATAATACTCTTGGTCAAAATTTCCTGGAATCGTTACAATCTTCTTATCGGGATTCTGTTTAATGAAATAAGCAACAACTGGAGAATCGATAACCGCTACATCTATTCCGCCATTGATTAAGTCATTCAGGGCATCCGGTGCTGTCTCATATTTCTGGGGCGTTAGACCCATTTTTTCTACAGCGTCTTGACCCGTCGTTCCCAATTGAACTCCAATTTTCTTCCCTTTGAAGTCAGCTTCAGACTTAATGGGTGAACCTTGCTTTACCGCAATAGACTGCGTTGCCTGGAAATATCTATTCGTAAACTGAACCGTTTTTGCGCGTTCTTCCGTAATCGTCATCGAAGAAATTATAGCATCAAATTTTCCTGAATTAAGCGCCGGAATCAAGCCATCAAAAGTCCCCGATTCGAACTTAACCTGATAACCCAAATCTTTTCCTATAGCGTTCATCAAATCAACATCAAAACCTTCAGGTTGCTGTTGGGTATTCATATATTCCATCGGAGCATAGGCAATATCCGAACCCACTTTAAGTACGTTCTCACTTGAAGCCGTATTCGCGCTACCCGAACCATTCTGCGCTGGTGCACTTGGAGTCTTGGCTCCTCCGCAGCCTGCTAACCCCAGCAAGCTCACCATGACTAGGACTGCCACACCCGCTTTGTAAAACTTCTTCATCTTCAAATATTCCCCTTCCATTTCTCATCTAGCGCTTTGATTGTTCAAATTCCAAACTTTATGTCGCTATTATACAAATCTATGTAATTCCGTGCAAGCTTAATTCGGGAAATCTCAGAAGAATACAAAAAACATAAAAAGTGTAATAAAGAAAACCCGGCTTTCGCCGAGCTTCAGCGAGAATGAAAGCCGCTGGTTGCACTTATACTATCTGCCCCAAAATTTATACTTTCTGTTAGTAAAATAAAAAGCATTGGTTTGACCCAATGCTTTCTTATATTCGCGTATATTACCGATTAACGAGCTACGCGATGGGTTTGGTAGCACTCGCGGCAATAAACGGGACGATCAGACGTCGGTTGGAACGGTACTTGTGTTTCTACTCCGCATTCTGCACAAACAACGGTGTACATTTCGCGTTGACGAGGTTCAGAATTGTTACGGGCAGCTTTACGTGCATTGCGGCATTCGCGGCAACGTTGTGGTTCATTTTCGAATCCTTTTTCTTCGTAAAATTCTTGCTCACCAACTGTAAAAATGAATGTAGCTCCGCAGTCTTTGCAAACGAGTTCTTTGTCTTGAAACGCCATGAAGAAAATCCCCTTACCTTAAAAAATGTAACAGACTCACGCCTATCCAATGCCATTATAACATTTATTGGCTTAAGTAAACAATACTTTTTTATTCCACGAGGATAAATTGGCTAGACTTCAGATGTCGTTCCTCGCTACCACCTTTATTCGCCAATGCCTAAATATTGACCTGGATTCCTGCAGCCAGAGTTAGTCCATATACCTCCTCAGCTCCCCACTCCCTTAAGACGTTAGCGCATGATTCCAGGGTGGCTCCAGTGGTCACCACGTCATCAAGCAACCAAATTCTTCTCCCTTTAAATCCCCACTTTTCTCCAATCGCCGAGAGTGAAAAAACACCCGATAAATTATGCAAACGGTCATAGCGGTTTAACCCGACTTGCGGTGTTGTCGGGGTCGTTCGTTCCAATCCTTCGATGAGAGGTATCCCCAGTTCCCAATGGAGTGCTGAGGCGAGTACAGAAGATTGATTGAATCCTCTTTCCGCTATACGTTCGAGGTGCATTGGGACAGGCACGAGCGCATCTGGTGGTGGCAAGTTTCGAATAGCCCAATCCGCGAAAGGTCGTGCAATTTCTCTAAGAAGATAGGGTTGAGATTTAAATTTTACAGATTGGATATAATCCCGCCAGGCTCCAGTATAATGGCCCCAAGCGGCTACTCTGTTTAGTCCCTTGGGGCCTCGTCCTTCACCACAGTCCCGACAAAGGAGTTGTTCCTTCGAAACTAACTTTCCACAGTCTCGACATCGTCCCAGCTCAGGATGGAAAAACTCTTCCTCGCAAGTTGGACAGATTGGACCATGAGCTTTACCACATAAGAGACAATTCTCTTGTTTTTCATACAACACCGATTGCCAAAGGGCTCTGATAGTCTCCCCATGCGCTTTGAGTTTAGGCAAAGGGTCTTCCCTCCCCTCGTTTTATAGTAGCCCTTCATGCCACTTTGCAGCATCATTGAAGGAAGTAAATGCGTCAATGTAGCATTTCGCGCATTCGAGTTATTATGTTTTAAAACGGATCTATGAGCCCTTGCTCCAAAGCGAGTCGATTTTGCTCCTGAATCCAATGGATTGCCTTCTCAATTGCCGGAGTTTTGTGTTTGGCAAGAAACAAGGCTCTTCCTTCGGGGTTCTCTTGGGTTCGACCTACTCGCCCCGCCATCTGGACAAGTGCCCGTTCATCAAAAAGTTCATGATCCGCTGCTAAAACCATCACCTGAGCATTGGGTATAGTTACTCCTCGTTCCAATATGGAAGTGCTGATGAAAACTCGATATTCGTCCTTTCTAAGCCGCTCAATTTTCTCTCGTCGGCCAGGATCGGAGCTATAGCTTCCCTCAATGGCCCATCCGGGAAAGAGGTCATGAAGTTTTTCGACGTACATGTTAACCCATGAGATTTTGGGAACAAAGATAAGGACGGGTCCAGATTCAGCAAGCGCTTTAATCCATTGAGAAGCTACCTCCTGGTTTGTGGAATATTTGATCCACTCAGGAACAGGCAAAGCCTTACGATGGTGACGCGCTGGTAAACGCACTAGTTGCATTCCCTTGTTCTGAACTTTAGCTCTATTCTCTGGAGACGGAGTGGCGGTCAAATAGACGATCTTTCCTCCAGGTTTCAGTGACTGTTGTAATCCCCACGCCAGAGCCGCATTTCCATGATAAGGGAAGGCATCCACTTCATCCATAAAAATCAAATCAAAGGCTTGATAAAAACGTAAAACTTGATGGGTTGTCGCTAGAACTAACGGAGCCGGCGAGAAACGTTCAGTACTCACTCCGGTCAATACACTCACACTTAATTCTGGAAAATCTCGCTCCAATCGGGGCGCCACGTCCAAGACCACATCCTGGCGAGGTGCTGCGAAGAGAACTTTTTGCCCTCTCTCTAAGGCCCAAGCTGCTGCCGGAAAACAGACCTCCGTTTTCCCTGCCCCACACGCAGCCCAGAGCAGGAGGTTCTTCCCCGTTTCGGTCGAAACAAACTCTAAGACTCCCTGGCTGGCTTGTTCCTGTGCTAGGCTTAACGTCCAATGAGGAGAAAATCTAACAGGCTGTAACTCTACAGAATCACCTAAACCCTGATTCTCCGGAAGCTTAGCAAAAGGCATTCCACCTTCCTTACAATCTGGGTGAGGTCCTAAACTTCGGTAAAGCGTCTGCAGTGAACTCAATGCTCCTAAAGCAGCACATGAAGGGCATGTTCCAGCTAAACCATAGATGCTGGGCCATTCCTTAATTTCCGTCTCCCCGCATCGCATACAGCGCCAGCCCTGACCCTCCTTCTGGACAGCAGGAATCCATTCGGCTTGACCCTGCAGAACGGACTCATGACAAAGCAGGATAACTTCCTTAAGATTAAGACCCATTTCGTTTGCTAATCTTTGAAAATCTGCTTCTGAAAGCTGCCGGCTTTGGACACGGGAAGCGAAGGCAAACTCTTCAACGTCAACTTCAACCTCTTGCGTATGGACTATTGGATTCTTAGCTTCCGGTTGTGTACTTCTCCATCGCCAGTCCATGCTTGCAAGTCCCGAATGTTTACGAAGTAAAAACTTCAGGATTTCCTGCTTGCCCTTCTTCACCTGTTGTGATTTAAGAATTTCGATTAGACTTTGCGCGAAAGCCAACGGCAACCCCGGTGTGAGCATCTCAGCTCGCGAGGGGAGCTTGTCCCCTTGAACGATTGGAGAAATAGAAGGTTCCCCCGAATCTGTTCTTATAATGTAAAACAGCATTCCTTTACATCCTTCGCTTTAGGAGTTTTTGGCATCATTAACGATGGGCATTGCTTAATTAGAAACTTTTGAAGCAAGTAAGGGTTCATACATCATAATGGCATGGTTTTCCGTTATAACTTCATCCGATATTTCAAGCCCTAGTTCATCAAAAACCTTCCGACTAATCACGTTATGGCGCATATATCCTCCCCACCATTCATGGGTAATACGGTGCTCGCTTTCGTATACCTGATATTGGCAGGGGCTCTTTTGCCCACATCTCCATTCTCCAGTTAACTCGTTATCTCCAACCTCCACAAAGAGCTGATAATCGTCTTGGGTATTATTCCGTATTTGCAAATCAACATAGTTATAAACCACAGTCGCACCGCTAGCAAAGGGTTGGGTCCGATTGGAATCGGGAAACACATCATGGGTATGCCTCCACCGTTCGGTAACCGTTAGAGGAGTATGTAGCGTCATCCAATAGATCAAATTCGAAAGTTGACAAAGGCCGCCACCTACTCCCGGAAGAAAGGAGCCATTTGATAAAACCATCCCCTCCAGATATCCCTTCGCTTTTGTGGGCTTTCCCACAAGATGCCAAAAAGAAAAGGTTTCTCCCGGCTTGAGAATGATTCCATTCATTCTCGCACTCGCCAACTTCAAATTTGTTACTTTATTTACCTGCAACCACATATCTACATTCTTCAAATGACGAAATAAAGGGGTCTGATGATTCGCAATAATATAGGGAGGTTTCTCTGAATCTGGGATAGCCATTTGGGCATACCGGATTGATCGACCAAAATACCATAAGAAATATCGGTGCAAGGTAAAAAAAAGTTTTCCTAGACGTAGTCGCACTTTGGAGCGCACTTTCGGCCGGTCAGATCTCCCTAATCCCTTAAGTGTCTTTCGCAAACTTACCACCTCTTATGTGCCACGAAAACAGTTTATTTATCTTCAATAACATCACCCGTTATATAATCCTGGAGAATCTCTTTAATACGAAAAGCAAAACTATCGGATGCACCCCAATCAAAATTGAAAATTAGTCCTTGGGAACTTCCTTGGCTCATCTTCTTACTCCCCTTTCAAGTAACTATTGGATCGAATAAATCCTTTTCCATGACTATTCCTTTCTTCTTCCAGATCGGACAAACACCGCCGTCCCAATTCCAATTAAAAAAATGGCAATAATTAATAGGACATAGCTATATGGATTTGATCGTGATTTATTATTCTGTATTAACCCACTGCTTATTTGGGTTTGAGCATTATCCAAAATTGGAGCCTCTGCATCCGTCGTTGGGACTGGATATATTTGAACCTCTTGATCATTTGGACGCTTTACATAATAAGTCCCGCTAACCCCCGAAAAATCATTTTCTTGACCTCCTGAATTTACGTACCATTGAATACAGGCAAGGTCTCCAAGTAACCCTGAAGTAGAAGCATTTGACGCATCTAATCTTAGGGTCCTATAATCACCACTGTCAGCTTTAAAAATACCCCATGCCTTTTTATAGAAAGCGCCTTGCTTTTTAAGGGATAGAACACAAAAATCTCCAACCCTCGGTGTAAGTTGATCCCATCCGTAATTAAAATCATCGGCAACAAGTATTAAGTCGGAGCTAACTCTTCCGTTGAAAACTTTTATTATTTTAACCTTAAACGTGTCTCCTTGTTTATCCATTAACTGACCCAAAATCATCGCATCTTGGTCTTGTTTAAATGATTCAACTTCATCCGCATGTAACATCCGATAAAGCGCATCTGCCGCAAAAGTAACTCTGGGAGATGCAAGTAAAAGCACAGCTATACATAAACCAATAATATACTTTTTCATAGCAACCTCCCTCATAAATTTTACTTTACTCAGTATTTGCGAATTACTTCTGAGATTCAGACTTGAACTTTGCTATCTCATTTTCCAAAGCTCAAAAGGGTTTGCGTACGGGATTTTCTTAAATGTCCTTCCCGTTGTCGCAAACCCTTTTGTTCTATGTGCTAATTCTTCAGTAATACTAAATGATACGTACCCTCAATAAAATTCTTGCTTATCCATCCTCTGCCATTTACTTCCTCATTGATTGTACCAATTCCTGCTTCAAATATTTGAATTGTTACCTATACCAACTCTTAATTATGGCAATGCTCTGGTCACTAGGATAATAATTCTTTAATTCATCCTTTTTCCCGATTGCGAAAACAGAGAATCCTAAATTCCAAGTCTCTTTTTCGAATACTTCTTTATAGGCTTGGAACCCATTGGCTTGCTCTTGCTCATTCACGATATTTGAAGGTAGGGGATTCCAAGGATGAACTGCCGCTCCATTTCTTTTCGGAAAACCCAGTTCACCAAAAAAAACCGGTTTATCTAACTGAGTAGACAAATTCTTTAGTTCTTCATAAATATTTTGGTGCCGATTGAAGATTGGGGTGCTATAAATCGAACTCACAAGATTCTCAACGGTATTTGTTTCTTTATCCGTCAATTCGAAGTAGGCAGCGACCGAAATGAAATCCACTTTCTGAAGTATGGGATTGTTTAACTTCATTGTATAGCTGCCAATTCGTTTATCTTTTTGAGTATCCCACTCGGCGGTATACCACCAGTTGGTTTTATAGGTTATTCGGCCCTGATAATTTGTTCGAACAAAATCGGCCACGTCAGACCAATAATTATATTCACTCTCAAACTGATCAAAGTTTGAACCCAAACATAAAGCATAAACCTTATAAGGCTTGGCGATATCGTTAATCAGTGGACTCAGCACGACTTGTTTCCAATTCCAGAACCACTCATTTATATTCTCAGGATTCAATTCTGTTTCATAAAGCTCTCCATTACGGATATAAGGATAGGGTTCCAAGATAACGTTGATTCCTTTGTACCTTAACTTTTTAATCAATTGCAGCGCTTTCGTTTTACTTTCAGGGTTCACCGTCATTGTATTTGCTGTTAACGAAGGAATATCAATCTGCACAGGTACATTTACCGTATTGAGCCCGAGTTGCTCGATATCCATCATAACCTGTTCAATGGAATAATCGACGGACAGGTTACCCGATTTTATCTTTTCTCCATAAGGCGTGACAATTCTATTTTTCTCATACTGCTGACCAACATAGACAATATCTATCAGTACTTTCTTTACGAAAAATGCAGTTACCAAAAGGATGATTACACTTAAAATTATTCGTTTGTTTCGATTCAGATGGATCAATAGCCCTACCCCCAAAGTTTATTCCCCTGCCCTATCATTGCAGATCATATCTATGATAGCATACTCATCGATTCGAATGCCCCTGTTATCCATTTGTAGGTAATCTTACCAGTCCGGCAAGTAGGACTCCATAACCTTCCAAGAAAACTCCCCGTCATTCCAATCGTATTTCAGCAACATGTACCCCCCGATATGACCATCATTAAATGACGCCAGCACCCATTGATCAGTAAGTACATGGATAGCGTTTTCATTATAAAAACCCATTGTCCCACCTAGAACTCCTTTATAAGGAATCAGCTCGCTGTGTTTTCTTAAATCCGAAACAATCTCTTGCGGGTCTCCTTTAAATCCTTTACTCTGGAGTCTCAGCAACATCGGTTGCTCTAATTTCGGCAGAGTTTTAATTTATTCATCTCGTTTTCGAATTTCGCTATTCAAACGTGTCAGATCCGCAATACCCTCCTCATTCTTTTGTTGTAACTTACCAATTTCTGCCGTTAAACTCCAATTTTGCTGTTTTAATTCGTCGACTTTGCTTTGATATTGGTATACCATAAATCCAAAAATCGTTAGGAAAGAAATGAGTACCCCAATTCCTATTTTTACCTTTAAGCTATGCATAACCTGCCTCCTCCTGACTCAACCTATAAACATGTGTCCGCAATGGCTCCAAATATGGTTCATTCAGTTAAAGAATCCTTCTTCGTTCCAAACTTCAAAACTGAGGAAACCGAAAATGTCCGGTCATGGGCGAAGGCCAGCTCTCTAATTGATCTGATTCAGTGGGTATGGGGCCCGCATTATGGATAATATAAGGAACTCCATCAGGCCTGCGTTTATCCGAAACAATGGCGATATGTTCATGAGGCAAACCATAAGTGACAATATCTCCGGGTTGCCAAAGAGTTAGATTCTCAATATCTCCAGGTTTGATTTCCCGAGTTAACTCTTGACCATTCCGTTGAAAGAAAGAGATCAGATTCGGCACTCTCCGAAAATCAATATTCGGATCTGGCTTACCCTGTATGCGAGGATATTGACTAGGATTTGAGCGAATATCTTGATCCACTAGACCCTTTAGATCATAACCTGCATCCCGAAAAGCTCGCCACACGACATCGGTACAGACGCCTTCATTCTCCGGAGGATATCCCTCTTGATAATAGGCACTGCGATACTCCGGTTTCCTCTTGACCTCAGCTTTGGCACCGGCAACGATATCTTTTAGGTCGTCTAAGCCATCCCCATCTTTGTCCGTTGGGCAAGCAACACTAGGGATTATTACAGATGGCTGAAAGGGAATTGGATTTTTGAAGTGGGCTTTCCCAAAAATGAAGACCACGCTTGCCACTACGCCGATCAGCAAAATAAGGGGCAGCCAAATCACCCGTTTTCGCAAAACCTTCCCTCCCTTTAATTATAATGGGCCTTCAAAGCCTCTGAAACTCTAATTAATTGGTCTTTTAGCCCTTGATTAACGTAAACGAATAAATCCATAAAAAGGATCGCTGAATCACATTTACCCATTCCTACTTCATATTGAGGAGATAAATCGCTAAAGACGCTAAAACACAAGGCAGCCCAAACAAGAAAAGCTGCGTCGACCAATTCATACGTTGCTTAAAATCTTGTTCATCAGAATAATTCGCCCTTCCCCGGTCTCCGCTATTTAAAGCTCCTCCGAAGACTGCAGCAAGCCCCATCGCTCCAAGTCCAAGAATCAGTAATCCATTCTCGGCTAACCCCGGTTCTTTCAGAAAGAGGGAAACGACGAACCCTAAAATTCCAATCACAAGACCTATGAGAAATGCGCGCATTTCTACTTCCTCCTCTTTTTTCGATACTGTACGACGAAATAAGTTCAATCAACAGAATCGTACGGAAAACTAGCCCACACGAAGGGTATTGCTTATACAAAATATATTCACAGAATCTTAACAGATCCCTGAAATTTTCTTCCTGTAAATTGGGTATTCTAAAGAACGTTCCAGTTAAACGAAATTTTACAAGGAGGAGTGCAAATGTTGAAGAAATTCGCCGTAAGTTTGCTGACATTAGCTTTCCTAACTTTAGGTGCTGGGACGAGTTTAGCCTCGCCAGACCCTGCCAAACTTGACGAGCTCAAAGCGTTAAACCAGCAAATGTTTACGCTGAAGAAGCAAATGGTGGACAAACAAGAGGAAGCAGGGTTGCTCGATAAGGAAAAGGCTACTAAGATGAAAACCTTCATCGAGAAACGCCAAAAGCAAGTGGAAGAAGATTTTGCTAATGGGCAATACACGGGCTTTGGGAAGAAACACGGTCAGGGCTTTGACAAAGAGTGCAAACACAAGGCTCAGAGCGTTCCCCAAACGAGTCCTTCTCCAAGTAACACTTAATCTCTAAGTAAACTACAGATATTAACTGGAACTTATCCCAATCCCCCAACTCAAGAGCTGGGGGATCTATTCTTATTCACACTCCACTTGCCCCATCCAAAAGAACTCAGGAAAGCGACGACTTAAGCAGGAGAAGTACGATTTTGGGTCGATTTCATTCTTTTCAAAATTTAAATCACTCTTTTTTTCATCACTATACTCATCAAGATTCTGTCTAGCCACTTTGAATTCAGGAGAATTTTGATCTTGAACTCGTTTTGAAGCATTTGTCAGGCAGCACTCCGCTGGATCAATTAACAGCTCCGGAGCCTTCCACTCAATCTCCAAGACAACCGGAATCCCGAGCTCCCGCTGCAGCTTCGGTATAGTCGATTTTATTGACCAGGCGAACTGCTCCAACTCTTCAATGGGTACATCACTTATCACTCGGATAATGACTTGAGACCAATACCATTTTCTTTTCCACTCGAGAATTCTTTGTTCAAGACGTTCAGGAACTGTCCACTCCCATAGCCCACTGATCCCCCAAAGGGTACCTGTTAAAACAACGCCAAAAATCGGCCAAATTTCACGCATGTTACTCCCCCCTTAACCCTAGCCTATGTCTAGGATTAGCGAAGGGTAAGTTGTCTCTCTTGAGCGGCACTCGCGAAAAAGTTCATCAACTCTGACGGCTGGAAATTCACTGTGTCTGGCCACAGCCTTCTCTCGAAGGCGCTCACGGAAACAAGCCTTTGGAGACGTGATGGTAATTTCGCACTCCATCGATACAGGGTTAATGCTTCACCTGGGTTCGTGCTTCGGCGTTTTTCCGCCTCTTCAAGTACACGTCCTTGAATCCATTCATATGCTCGAAGATCGAACTTCTCCCAGGCTAAAACATCTTCGGCAGCATCTAAACCCTCTGCTCCATACAGCTCAAGCTCCAAACTGGCAATTTCTCGTCGAACCATAAGCTGGGTCTGATCCTGCTCCAAGCCTCTTTGCAGGATTTGGAGAGAGCGTTGCTGATCCCCTTTCCCCTTGAACGTTTCCTGCCCAAGGCTTTTCTGGGGATCAAGCCATTGCGGATAAACCCAAGATCCCAGGAGCGTCAAACTTAATAATAGGAAGAATAATCCCATAAATTGATTCTTCAAATAAGGAAAATGAATATCCTGAAAAAAATGTCTAAGGTTTAAAGCATTTATTTTACTAACAGAAAGTATAAGTTTAGGGCAGATAGCATAAGTGCAACCAACGGCTTTCGTTCTCGCTATGCTCGGCGCAAGCCGGGTTTTCTTTATTGCCTTTTGGGATTCAAATCGTGAGGTTTCTCGATCTTGCTGAGGAAGGAACATTCCGAGTAATGTCCAAAATAAAATTCCAAGCGTGCCAAATAAGAAATCCGCATCCATCATGGCGTGCAGCCCTAAAAAGAGGAGCGCGCTATAGCTATCTGGTCGTCGGTCATCCCAATCCGGGCTAAGCGCTGATTTTCTATACTTATTTACTCTCCCTATCTGTTTAAAAGTAAGGATCCCCCAAAGAATTAATGCTAGTACTCCATAGACTCCCTGATTCAGAAGGACCCGAATTAATATGGAATGGGGATCCGACGTCCAGTAGGGAATGTTTTGGACGACAGGAAACGCGAACCACCCCCCAGCTTGAGGCATCCCCTGATGAGCCCATGCTAGTTTTAACCCATCTTGCACATAGAGGAACCTCTCTCCTAAAGAATTACTTATTCTCCAATCGAAAAGATGTTGAAAAGCTCCCTGATTAAACCCTATCATTAAAAGCAAACCTGAAATAACGAGAAGCCCTAGAAACACCCCCTCGCGAAGATTCGTCAGGGTTCCCCTAACTCGCCACCTTACCAACCCACGTATGCTCCACACCATCAGAAAAAGGAAGACGGCCGCTCGTGAACCAGTATTGAGTAAAGATAAAAAGAGTAGAGCTTGAACCAACTTGGAACGGGGTCGTAACAAAAGCACCGCTGCCAAATAAGCAGCCAACGCATTCGGATACCCTAATAATGACGACAGACGTTCTGTACCCGTAAGAAAAAGTCCTTGTCCTTGAACCCAAAGGCTAAGCTGAAGAGGCCAAGCTAAAATAGCCAGAAGAACTCCGACCTGTTCAATCCAGAAAAGCATTTTCTTCTGCTCTAACCCTCTTGGGATCTTCCGTGCCTGATGGTAAACCATCCATAAAGTACCCCAGCGTATGACATCCATCCATCCTTCACTGAGTTTAATCGGATGCCATAAGCCGAGCAAAGAAAGACAGATGAGGGTAAATAGCAATCCATCGGTTATCGTTAATGAACCCTGAATCCCTTCAGATTCACTGAGTCCATGAATTCTTACACGACTCCAGGCCTCCCCCGCTAGGGAAAAAGCTAACCCTGCCCCAAGCCATAACCATTCCTGGGGAAAGAAAGCGCCCTGCACTATAACACTAAACCCTAAGAAAAAGGCCAGGGATCGCACTTTGCTGTCCCTGGCTCTGCTGTCTCGATTTAAAGTTGTCCCAATCATTGTTCCGCTTGCTTAGGTCCCACGGCAAATTTCATAATGCCTTGCGCTGCAAGTTGTTCTCCCACATAGGCTTTGCCTTCGGCAATCCCGATTCCATGCTTTAATTTCTGAAGCTCCACTTCTAATCGGAGTTGATCTCCGGGAACCACTTGCCGTTTAAACTTGACTTCATCCAATCCTGCATAAAGGGCAATATGGCCCACATATTCTGGCATCTTTAAGAGAACGACTGCCCCCACTTGAGCAAGTGCTTCCATAATCAGTACACCTGGCATAACCGGATACCCCGGGAAATGCCCTTGAAAGAAAGGCTCGTTCGCGGAAACATTTTTAATTCCTACTGCCCGTTTCCCCTCATCCAACTCCACGATACGGTCAACTAACAAGAAAGGATAACGATGCGGGATAATGGCTTGAATTTCTTTGCTGTCGAGCATATTGATTTCCTCCTAGACTTGCATATCAGAATACTATTCCCTATGATGGGAATACAGACTTAACTTTTTAAGATAAAAGCCTTTTTGGTAAACAGTCATTTTCTCAAAAGAGTAAAGTGACTGTCTCTAGTATATCGAAGTTTAAGTAAGAAAGGAAGGATTAGGGATGAAATCCTACCCTATTTTACAATTAATTGGGGGCGGCGAAGTCGGTGGAGCTGAGCAGCACGTTTTAACCCTTCTCCAAAACTTAAACTTCAATCGTTTCAACCTCATCTCCGGTTGTCTCATTGATGGACCCTTCGCACGCCTGACCGAGGATCTAGAAATTCCTACACTCCGCTTTCCGATGAATCATGCTCTTGATCTTTCCCCTCTTCCAAGTCTCCTTACTGAACTACGCCAACAGGAAGTTGCCCTGATTCATACGCATGGTTCGCGAGCCAACCTTCTCGGACGCTTGGCTGGACGTTGGGCGAAAGTCCCGGTTATCAGTACCTACCACAGTTCCTTACGCCAAGACTATCTCTCCCGCAAAGCCGCTCTGGTCGCACTTGGACTGGACCGTTTGACCTTGCCCCTGACGTCAGGGATCATTATGGTTTCCGAGGCACTTGCTCGTGAAGTGGCTTCCCGCGGAGGCAAAAATCTCCGCACAATTTATAACGGGATTCAACCCCTATCGCAAATGGGAGACGAAACCTATCGGCGAAATCAACGCCAGCTTTTTCGCGACCATTGGGATATTCCCGACGATGCCCTCGTTTTCGGGAGCATCGCACGCTTACATCCCACCAAAGGCCTCGAGACCATGATCGAGGCTGCCGCTACTCTTCTCCCTAGCTTTCCCAAGCTCCACGTACTTATCGTGGGCGAAGGCCCTCTCCACTCTACCCTTGAAGGAAAACTAAAAGAGGCCGGAGTTCCCTATACTCTCCCCGGCTTTATTCCGACTGCCTATCAAACCCTTCCCGCGATGGACATTTTCATCTTACCCTCGCTCAATGAAGGAATGGGACTCGTGCTACTTGAGGCTATGCAAGCCCAGCTCCCCATCGTGGCTACCCGTGTCGGCGGTGTTCCGGAGGTGATTCGCGAAGATCAGGACGGAATTCTTATTCCTCCTGCAGATTCCCACGCCCTAGCCGAGGCCTGTCAAACCCTTTTTAACCAGCCCTTACTTGCTAAGCAACTGGTTCAATCAGGCCTAACTCGTTGGCAAACGTTTAATATTGAACAGATGATTCAAAAAACAGAGAACTTCTATGAAGAAATTCTCTGTTTAAAATAATGCAGAGTCAAGGGCTTTACTCAGAAACTAATTATTTAAAGTTCCATTATTTTTGCGAGTTATTCTCACTTCGAGCATTATCTTCCTCGCTTTTTGACTTCATTGGCTTTCCTTGATCGCCTGTCTCTTTAGATCCAGTCTTACCTTGCTGTTCATCGTATTCTTGCTTACGATCTTGTTTAGAATCTCCTTGGGAAGAACCTACTGGTTTAGCATTGCTATTTCCAGGTTGAGCCTTGGGTTGGTTTCCAGAAGTATTACCCCTACTTTGAAGCGCGTTAATATTCGCATTACTTCCTGGATCATTTCCATCCCCTAGAATCTCTTGATTCTTTGGAATTCCTTTAATCTGATTTTCCTTATTCATCTGCTTCTGGACTTGCGGCTGTTCTAGGAGCTTCACCCGTTCATCCGTATTTTGCACATTATTAGCATCCGCATGAATTCCAGCATCTTGAGCCGTATTCATCAGCGCGTATTCACCTAAAGTTAACCCCTGCTTATTGGCTTTTGTCTGATCCTCTGCACTCAGTTGATACACCGCAATCTTCGGTTCCAGACCCTGTGCTTGGGCTGCACTTTCAAGTCTCTGAACAATATCGTCTGAGGTTACCCCCTTCGGAAGCTCATTCCCCGCTTTGACAGGTGAATAGCCGACCAATACCCAGGAATGATCTGTATTCAGATAGTGAAGCGTTACTGATTGCTCGATAATATCCGTAAGAGCCTGATTCCAAGGTTCTCCTTTCAGTTGGAGACCAGCCAGTACACGTTCAGCATCAGGATTGAGGGATTCAAACTGAAGGACACGACCTTGCTGATCAATAGTGAGTTGAAGTCTTGGGTTAATATCAACCGAGATCATGGCAACAGCAGTCGTCCCTTGATAGGAGCTCCAACTTAACGAGCCTATCAAAGCGAGGAGAAAGACAGCTGCAGCACTTGCCATGATACGCCAAAGTGGTTGACGTTGCTGGACCTCAGCGATTTCGATCTCTGCCCCAATCTCAACAGGTCTCCGATAACGGACTTTTTGAAAAGATCCATCAGCGGCTAGAATTGTAACCGTCGAACCTTTTTTGTCTAAGACCACAGCCTTCAATTGCTTCATTCCCTCATCACCCCCTTCCACCTGGGAGTACATACTCACGCAGATAGATAAAATCATGCTGGTTAGCGATCAGTACCGCCACCGCTAAGATGAACTTTCTTCCCCGTTCTAAAACCTTGGGATGCACCTGGCTCTTCAAGGATAAAGCCTGCATTGGAATTTTCTTTTTTTTCTCCACCTGACCCCATAATTCCAAGTCATCAGCTAAGATTCTAGCCACCTGGAGTAAGCTTTGTCGAGTGTCTCGATGCTTCGGTGAAGCTGCGACTAAATCGTTAAAATTTAAATTATAGAGACCAAGAACTTTAGCGAATTCCTGAATCTCCTGTGCCCTTTCCTGGTTCTGCTCCCGCTCACGAAATTCATGCAAACCGAGATGAATCTCCACTGCTTGACCCACATCCTCCTGATCAAGTGGTAAAGCCTCCCGTGACTTTTGCCGGCGGTAATAATCAATCAATCGACGTTTAATGAGTAAACGAGCATAGGCTAAAAAGGGAACTCCTTGTTCTTCCTCATAATGTTTTATTGCTTCGTTGAAGGCAATCAATGCTTCTGATAATTCTTCATCCCTGCCCCAATCCAGAATTCGATGACAGACCTGATTCGCGACGTGTCGAATAAAGGGTTGGGATTCTTTTAAAAATTCTTCCCTGACCAAAGGCTCTTCTTTAATCTTCAGCCATGGCCACCCCGGTTCCCACTCAGGCATTCTACACCCTCCTGTTATTCAATACGCTTTGGTGTTGGCATTTTAGTCGGTTTAAACAAGAATTTATTCTTATCTCACCCGACGCGTATGTTTTTTTTGCTCATTCTTTCCTTGCTTCATCACTTGCCAAACGAATTTCGGTAACACCATTTGCCGCCTTATCCGTTGAGGTTGTTTCAGTAACCGATATAACCATTCTAAATGAATATTTCGGATCCATTGTGGAGCCCGCTTATTCAATCCTGCCAAAGCATCGAAACATCCCCCCACACCCATGTTGACCGTTGCCAAATCAGGATGAGAAGCAATCCAGAACTCCTGGCGTGGAGCCCCTAACCCAACCAACAAAAGATCGGGCTGAAATTTACGTATCCGATCCAAGATTTCAGCTTGTTCCCCCGGCTGAAAGTAACCGTGTTGAGCTTGCCATTCCACTCCTGGATACTGCTCAGCAACCTTTTGGGCAGCGAGTTCTGCAACCCCGGGTTTGCTTCCCAAAAAGAAAACTCGCCACTTCTTTTTCCCGATTAAAGGGAATAAAGCCTCTAACAAATCGATCCCGGTTACTCGTTCCGAAACCGGATGTCCAAGGCGATTAGCTGCCCAAACTACACCGATTCCATCTGGCGTAACCAGTTGTGCCCGATTAATTAATTGTTTTAACCGAGCATCCGCACCTGCTGCAAAAATAAGTTCTGGATTCGCAGTGACAACCCAGGTCTGCTTCTTCTTTTCAACTGCCTCTTGAATATGCGCTACCGTTTCTTGCATCGAGAAATGGTCAATTTTAATTCCAAGTACTTCGACTCGCACTTTACCCTCTCCTTGTTTGCATTTTAACCTCGGACAGTTAAAAAAGAACCGAGGGCATTAGCTCCTCTGAAAAATCATTCTTTAGAGGAACCTCTTACCTCGGGTCATTTTATTTTTTTGTTTATTTTTTGTATAGTTATTAATTTAAAAACTATGCTCCAAAACTTTACCAGTTCCTAACGCAACACAAGAAATAGGATCTTCAGCTAGGCTCACGGGTAGCCCTGTTTCTCGGGACAAACGAGTATCAAATCCATAAATTAATGAACCCCCACCAGTCATAATGATCCCTTTGTTCATTATATCGGCCGAAAGCTCAGGAGGAGTATGTTCAAGAACCTCTTTTACCGCGCTGACAATGGCCTCCAAAGATTCTACGAGCGCCATGTAACATTCCTTAGAATTCACGGTAACCGTTTTCGGTAATCCTGTTACAAGATCACGCCCGCGTACATCGATCTCAGCGTTTTCTGGACGTCCTTCAGGGATTGCAGCACCCACAGCGATTTTAACCTCTTCTGCCGTCCGCTCGCCAATCATTAAATTATATTCACGACGAATATGCCGGATGATCGCTTCATCGAATTTATCTCCACCCACGCGAAGACTTTGTTTGGTCACTATTCCTCCTAAGGAAAGAACTGCAATATCTGATGTTCCTCCCCCAATATCAACAACCATACTTCCAGTAGGTCCAGCAATATCGAGTCCTGCCCCTAACGCAGCGGCATAGGGTTCTTCCACTACTTTTACCTGCTTTGCTCCTGCTTGGTAGGCCGCTTGCTTAACTGCACGTTCTTCAACCTCAGTTACGCCAGAGGGAATACAAACCACTACCCTAGTCTTGAAAAACGGGAACTTCCGTGCGCCGGCCTTTTCCAAAAAGTACTTTAGCATAAGCTCCGTTGTTACGTAATCCGCAATAACCCCATCGCGCATCGGACGAATAGCCGTAATATTTCCAGGAGTCCTACCCAACATCATCCGGGCCTCTTCACCAACTGCGATCCGCCTATTTGTATTCTTATCAATGGCTACCACCGAAGGCTCGTGTAAAACAATTCCTTTTCCTTTTAGATAGACTAAAACACTTGCCGTTCCTAAGTCGATTCCTAAATCAATTCCGAACATTCTTGGAGGTACCCCTTTCTTCTTATAACAATATATAAAAGTAAAAGTACAATCTCCCATAAAGGGAGATTATACATATTCTACCACATTATCTTATTCGCCAAAAATCTTCTAATTCCTTTAAGTAATAACCCATTTCTCTAAATTCTAGCCGTAAATTATTAATTTTCTTGATATTTCTTCCGCGTTGCTTCTCCGCCGCGAATATGACGCTCCGCTTTGTTGCTTTCCAGAACCTGTTTGACCTCCATCGCTAACTTTTCATTGATCAAAGGTAGTCTTTCCGTCACATCTTTGTGGACTGTGGACTTTGATACGCCAAACACATCAGCGGTTTGCCTAACCGTAGCACTGGATTCCATAATGTAAGTTCCAATGTCGAGTACCCGCTTGCGGATATATTCTTGCACGCTGAGCCCCTCCTTCTGTACCCCAAATTTTATACATTTATATGCTGGTAAACTGAAAAAAGACATCCTTGACGGACGTCTTCATCTGGTAAATCATGTATAAACAAATTCTTACGCTATTGCACCTGTGCCTGATCCCCATTCCATACTTCATAATGGAGTTGGGTTCGATCATTTACACCATCCGCGCCGGGAAAATAACCGATTTGGCCCAGAACATCGTTAATCTCAATTACATCACCTTGTTGAACTCTAAGATTATCAAGTCCCCCATAGACGACATGCCAATTTTCGCCGCAATCGACCTCTACTTTCTGGCCTAAGATAGGATCTGGCCCTGCAAAGCTCACTTTTCCACCATGGGTAGCCCTGATCACTGCTCCTTCTGGGAGTGGATAATCAGTGCCTGCATGAAAGAGGTAGGCATTAAGATTTTCCGAAAAGTAATTTCCGACCGAACGAAGCGGTTCGCTCTGAACTGGGCTCGGAAAATTCTTGGCGGATATTTTAGATTCTTGTTCTTCACTCTTTATTTGTTTCTGGTCAGTTGCTGCAGAATCTGTTTCTTGCCTCTTCGACACGCCTTGGCTTACTGTTCCAGATTTGTCCGCTACACCGGAATCAGGTGATTGTTTTATAAGCTGTTCATTTTCCCCTGATGTGATATTCTGTGGTTCGTTACCCCGCGCTACTACTTCCTGTCCATTGGGCAATAGCTCAAGTCTTGCCAATCCATATGTTAATGAGGTTAACCCGAGGACCAAGATAATCACGATATACGCCAATCCCGTTTTCCAATTCTTTGGCAACTTCATATATTACACCCTTTCGCCGGCACCTATAAAAACATATTCATAAAAGTAATTCTAAGAATATCCTTTCCTAGTGAGCACCTTTTTAGACGAAAAGGTATATAAAACTTAGCTGGCGACAAGCGTAGCGAAGACGGCTGCTTAGTGTAGGATAAAGAATTAGGCGTTTGTACTACCACTTTCCTTGCTTAAAGAGAGAATTTGCGTTCCCGGATAAAAATGACTAAGAATTTCTTGATAGGAACTTCCCGCCTTACCTAAATCATTCGCCCCGTACTGGGACATTCCGACGGCATGACCGTTCCCATAAGTTTTAATCTGGATTTCCTCCGGCTTGATCGACAATTCAATATCTGTGGACGCAAGACCTAAGAGCGTGCGGAGTTGCGCAGCTGAGTAAACCTTACCTAAAACACGCACATCCTTCGCTCGCCCAGCTGCAGTTTGACTTGAAATTACAAAGTCTGTCGCAATAAACGCTTTAGGGGCTATCGTAAGTCCGAGTTTCTGATAGAGCGTGCTCGGCGTGAACACATAGGTTTTGACAAAACGTGTCTGATTAACTTCTCCTGAATCAACATTCTGTAGATACGTTCGTGCTGAGCTCCAGACCTCTTCCGCTCGTTCAGTCGATTTACGCCCACTACTGCTATGATAATAGGCATCAATATATTGACCGTTCGCAACGAGAACTTGACCTTTTGTACTTTGGACAGAATTTACAATCTGTCCATGGTAACGCCAATAAGCCCACCATCCCCACTTTACTTTCATTTGCGCATCAGAGATCCAGGCTTGAGTGAGCACCGTTGTATCTACATCATAACCTGGATCAGAAACAGATCTCTGGCTGATCCGTTTAGCAGCAAACGTTCGGGCTGCTACGGCTTGGGCTTTCAGTGCTTCGAGATTGAACTCAGCCGGCATTTCTGCTGCGACAACCCCAACCAAATATTCCTCTAGAGCAAGTGTTTCAACTTTGTCGTTCGGCATTTTCACTCGTATCTCAAAGTCTCCTGTCAGAGTCTCCCCTTTTTGCCAGCGCATAATCGTCGAAGGTATTAAAAGGATAATGATCAACGAAAGCACAAGGATGGTTATCCCTTCTTTTTTCAAAGACTATCCTCCTCTCCGCAGTACAAGCTTTGCTTAACTTTATGCGTGATGGAGAATCATTATGACGATGAAAGGGTGCAAAAAAGGAGCACCTAAATGCTCCTTTTTTAGACGATCTCAATTTAATCTTCTCGACGTATTTTCGCTCCTATCCCGTTGAGCTTATGTTCAATTCCTTCATATCCTCGATCAATATGTTGTACTCCAGAAATTTCGGTTTCTCCTTCTGCAGTCAAAGCCGACAAAATCAAGGCAGCGCCTGCCCTTAGATCTGTAGCCGTTACCTGTGCCCCATTCAAACGTTCAACCCCTTGGACGATTGCACTTCGACCTTCTATTTTAATATCTGCGCCCATACGTTTAAGTTCATCAACATGCATGAAACGATTTTCAAAAACAGTCTCCGTCACCATCCCTGTCCCCTTGGCCATACAAAGCAGGGCTAGAAAAGGTGCCTGCAAATCCGTGGGAAAGCCCGGATGAACCTGGGTTTTAATATCTACTGCATGATATTTACCATCCCCGCGAACTCGAATTCCCTCATCCTCTTCTTGAAATTCAATTCCTGCCTCATCCATTTTAGCGAGAACGGGTTTAAGATGGTCAGTAATCACGTTTTGAACGAAAACATCTCCACCTGATGCTGCAGCCATCAAAAGATAGCTGCCCGCTTCAATCCGATCAGGAATTACCGTATGATTTGCCCCATGGAATTCATGAACTCCTTCAATATGAATCACGCTGGTCCCTGCGCCTCGAACTTTCCCACCCATTTGGTTAAGAAAATTTGCAAGATCAACAATTTCCGGTTCTTGTGCTGCGTTTTCGATGAGCGTCGTACCTTCAGCACCCGCTGCCGCCATCATGATATTCTCAGTGGCACCGACACTTGGAAAATCGAGATAAATTCGTGCCCCCTTCAAAACAGGAGCAGTGACATCGAGATAGCCATGATCCATTCGGACCTCCGCGCCCAACGCTTCAAGACCTTTTAAATGCCAATTGATCGGGCGTGATCCAATCGCGCAACCGCCTGGATGAGAGATCCGTACATGCCCTGTCCTTGCTAGCAAGGGCCCCATCGTGACGATCGAGGCTCGCATTTTCGAAACTAGCTCATGTGGTGCTTGAACACTTGTAATTTCAGCTGTATTTATTAATAACTGCGACCCTACCCTCTTAACCTGGGATCCAAAAGAACCGATAACTTGGCACATGACTTCAACATCCAACAAATGAGGAGCATCATCAATGCACAAAGGTTCGGGTGACAGCAAGCTGGCCGCGATAATTGGTAAAACTGCGTTTTTAGCTCCACTGACGGTTATCGTTCCTTCGAGAAAGTTTCCGCCAGTAACGATGAGTTTGCTCAAGTGCTGAAGCACCCCCTTTACGATTTAACACATACCTTGACTTGCTTCTATTCTCCCTTTATACCCGTTTTTCCTGCTAAATGTACAAAGTTCGTTACTTTAAAATTCTTCCAGCAAGACCGGAATAGCTAAAACCGTTTTTGCCCCCTGAGATGCACTTCGAGTGAGGAGTTGAATATTCACGGAATCACGGCCGGCTTGAACTACCGGGAAGAACCCTTCTTGCCAACCTGCAATTGATGCAGTTGTCCCTGTAATGACCCCTTGCTTAGGTTCAAACCCATTTTGTCTGAGATAGACCATACCATCCACCCTTGCGTCGATTCTTTCATCGAAATAGGCTTTTCCCCCTTCCTGCTCAACCATCTGAGCCACAGCCTCAAACCAGGTCAATATTTCAGCCTCGTCCGATGCCTTAAGACGCCGATAACCTGATACTGTCAAGGCTTTCTGCGAATCATGCGATTCCCATTCCCAACCCGCTTGGGAAAGAACCTGATTGTTTATAAATTCAGAATGTGAGGCGCTATCTTGCCCATCAAACCAGAGAATTACCTGAGCTTCAGCTTCAGAAACGTCTGTCAGTCCAGAGTTAAGTAGCAAAGGTGGATGTTCTTTCTGTTGCTTGTTAACTACCATAGAGTTGGATGCAGCGACAACAATAAGCAAGTTAATTATAATAAAGAGTACGACCATAACAATAAATAGCCGGAAGTTGCGACTCGACAAACCCATTCTCCTCCCATGACATTACACTAATTCCTGTCAGAAGTATATTTTCCTCTAGAATTAGTGTTGCCAAAGCACGAAAAAGATAACATCTTTCAGTGCGAAGAATTAATGTTTTTCTCGCTGACAAAGTAATAAAGAAAACCCGGCTTTCGCCGAGCTTTGCGAAAGCGAAAACCGCTGGTTGCACTTATGCTATCTGCCAAAAATTTATACTTTCTGTTAGTATAAAGAAAACCCGGATTTCGCCGAGCTTTGGCGATAAAGAAAACTTGGCTAGCACCAAGCCCTAGCGAAGGTGGTAGCCCTAGTTGCCTTATCCTGCCGGACTTAACCACTTGCATCGTAGGATAAAGAAAACTTGGCTTGTGCCAAGCAAAGCGAAGGCAGAAGCCCTAGTTGCACTTATCCTGCCGGACTTAACCATTTGCATCGTAGGATAAAGAAGACTTGGCTAGCACCAAGCCCTAGCGAAGGCAGAAGCCCTAGTTGCACTTATCCTGCCGGAC
>Ga0255336_100513_pt1 | contig 56724 bp, 57 predicted proteins | sample MeOH1_35cm_T3_17_FD_189102 | JGI IMG/M metagenome (GOLD analysis project Ga0255336, IMG submission 189102) | Sandy soil microbial communities from University of British Columbia, Vancouver, Canada - MeOH1_35cm_T3_179 | ecosystem: Engineered > Artificial ecosystem > Sand microcosm > Unclassified ... | reverse complement strand
CGAAGACCACCCGCAACTGCCAGAACTCAGCTAAAATAATCTACGGGTGCCAGCCCAAAATGATTTATGGGAGCGTAGCTCAGTTGGATAGAGCATCTGCCTTCTAAGCAGAGGGTCGCAGGTTCGAGTCCTGCCGCTCCTACCATTAGAATCAACTAGTTAGCTTTTCCACTTCCGGTTTCGTCTTCCAATTGCGGTGGAAATTGCGGGTACCCTGCCCCAATCTTGGGAGAACTGATAGCTTCCACCGCCCCGCGTAACTCATCCATTCCGAAATGACCATACCGTGCCGCCATCTTCGCCATCGTTCCCGCAGACCAACCAACGATCTTGGCTATGATCGGCAGGGGCACGCGAGCGGCAATCATCCGGCTTACTGCGGTGTGACGTAGATCGTGAAAGCGAACAGATTTCAGCGCCTCTGGGAGTTTGTCTGTCTCCGAGTTGCACGACTCGCAGACGTAACCCTTCTTTGCGGGCTTCTGCTTGTCCACCAAGAGACCATCTTTGCAGAATGGGCAATGTCGCTGTGTGCGCCGCTTCGCGCCTTCCCAAGCCTCTTTCACGTCCCCAATAGGCTGTAAGGGGTCCGTCTTGTACACGACCTTGCCAGTAAACCCAAAGCTCTCTTCCGTCCCCGCCTGCCCGCACTTCTCAAGCGGAAAGACGTAATGATGGGGCTGTCGGTTTGGGAACTGTTGCGCCCAGAAAGTCAACGTCTCGATTGCACGCTGATTCAGGGGGACAGTTCGCCCCGTCCCTGCCTTTGTCTTGTCCTTGCCGAAGGTGAGGCAGCGGTTTACGAAATCAATGTTGCTCCACTGCAAGGTGCGGATCGTGTTGTATCGTGCGCCTGTCTCTAAAGCGAGAATGACAAACGGCAGAACGATGCGGGAACGCGATTGGCTGCACTCATGCACCAGGGCTGTCTCTTCTTCGGACGTTAGCGCACGTCCCACGTCCTGCCGTTCGGGGAGCATCTGTACGTCTGCCTTGATCCGCTCCCACGTGCCGCGCTTCCGCATGACTTGTCGCAGCATTGCCACTTCGAGGTTTACCGTGCGACCTGATGCGCCCTCTTCAAGACGCGCTTTCTGATATTTACTAACATCTCGCGCCTCAATATCAACCAACAGCTTTTTGCCAAGAATCGGCAGCAGATGGGACACGCTGTTTTTGGCAATTAGAGCCATCTTCGGAGACCATGCTAACGCCTTGGACTCCTGCCACTCGCCAGCGGCTACGGAGAGCAGACGCGGCGCTTGTGCCTTGCGGATACCCGCTCCGCCGTCCCGCAATGCCTGTTTCCGCTTGCTCTCCACTTCGCGGGCCCGCGTGATTGAGGTCATGCCAGTTGTTTCGCGGATTCGCTGTCCGTGAAACATGAAGTCCATAGTCCATACCTTTGTACCCTTCGCCCGATAGAGAGACATAGCTATTTCACCTTTCTATTTCGCGCTCTGTTTCGCTCGTCGCGCGCCTTCTCATCGTGGTAGCGATTCCGCGAATATTCCCGCCGCTTTGCCCGGTGAGCATCGGAGGTTTCGTAGTTGTGCCGTCTGCACTTGGTTGAGCAGAAAGTTTGGTCTCTGCGCCGCGCGAAGTACCAGGTGCCGCACTCGCACACACGAACTGAGTGCAGTTCTCCACAATTCTTCAGCTCAATGATGGTACGTGCAATGAAGTGCTCATCAGGATCCGTGCGGTCGTGGATGGCGCCTTCCCTGAAGAACCATCTCTTAGCAAGGAGAGCGACTGTCGGGACACCGCGGTATAAGCGCATTTGTTGGTTGAGGTCTTGCTTGAAGCGAGACACGTCGGCATCGGAACTTTCGCGCCCGCCCAGGAAATCGCCCAGCGTAGGTTTCGATTTCGCATCACGTACCGCAGCGTCCAGTTTCGTGATCGTTTCGATGATTTTGATAACGCGGTTGCGAGAATCTTCCGTGCAGCAGCGGTCAATGATCGGCTTGCCATTCAGCCAATCTACGACTGCTGCAGCCATCTCTCTCGTTTCTGACGTACGCTTAACAATTAAATTCATACGTTAGAAAGTATTACCTCAATCTAAACGAGTCAAGATATTTTCCCATCAAGCCGGATACTCCAAGGCCAGAAAGGACCAATGTGAACAAGCTGACAGCAACGGCAGAGCGTTGCTTGGGGGGCGACCGGGACGAGTTGGTATCAGTGACAGAGGCTGCGAGTCGCTTGGGCGGGCTGTCGAAACACACAATTTACGGATGGCTGTCGCAGGGCAAGCTTGCCCGGACAAAAGTTGGCTCCCGCACAATGATTCGAGTCTCGGAGCTGCTCAAGATGATCGAGGAAGAGCATGACTAATAGAAGGCTGCTGACGGTCGAAGAGTTTGCAGCGGCGACCGGGTGGAAGCCGTCAACCGTCCGTCAGAAGGTGTGGCGGCGGGAGATCGAATACCTAAAGATGGGCCGTTCTATCCGGTTCAAACCAGAAACCGTGGACAAGCTGATAGAAGCGGCCACAATCCCGGCACTGGAAAGCAAAGGCGGCGTCCAGTGAAGAGGGGCAATGGGGAGATGGGCCAGCGCCGGGACGGGAGGGAGTAGATTGGCTGCCTCTTCTGACATTCGCCCGTGGTACCGCTGGCACTGGCACCGCTACCGGACCTCTAGCAGAGTCCTAGCATTTTCTAGCATTGCCGTTCATGGTGCTTACCGAAACCTGCTGGATGCCATGTGGGAGAGCGGGGGAACTCTCTCAATAGATCGCAATTCCCTCTGGCGGCTGGCTCTGACCTCGTGCAAAGCGGAGTACGAAGCCGTGGCTGACGAAGTAGAAGCAATGTTTGAGCGTTCCGAGGATGGGCAGAACTTCACCAACGCCACACTCTTGGAAGAGTGGAACAACACAACCGAATACCTAGAAAAGAAACGCTTTGCGGGTGGGGAAGGCGGGCGAGCAAAGGCTCGTAATCTTGCCGCACGCGCTAGCACTCCTCTAGCAGATGCTAGCAAGCCCCTAGCAAAAGCTAGCACAGGCCTACCCAGTAGCAGTAGCAGTAGCAGTAGCAGTAGCAGTAGCACTACAGAAGATCAAAACCTCTTGTCGGACGAAACGCCCGACGCGTGTGCCGAGACTGTAAGGAAAGTCTTTGACTACTACCGGGAGAAGATCGGCAAGAGTGCGGCCTACCTACTGACGCCCAAACGTCTGTCACAGGGCAAGGCCCGTTATCGGGATGCGGAAGCCTTCGCAAAACAACTCAATGGCGTACTGACGCGGAAGCAGTTGCCCGCCGCTGCGGAAAGACTGATGCGGTATGCGGTAGATCGGCTTGCCTCTGACGAATGGTGCAACGGTGCCAACCCAGGAAAGAAGAAATACAACGATTGGGACAACGCTTTCCGCAGTACGGAAAAATTCAGCCAATGGATTGAGGTGGAAGGATGAACGCTCACAACCTACAAGCGGCGCACAACAGGCCAACCGCGCCCCGCAGAGGTGTTCTCGGCACCACTCCCAAGGAAACCGTCACTCCTGACGCTATCAGGGCCACAGAGCGCGAGCGGTGCGCGAAGGTGTGCGAGTTAAAGGCTGACCGTTACCGTCAATGGGCTCAGGAAGCGCGAGGCACGGTCAACATCGACAACGATATTGTCAGGGCTTACGACTCGGCCGGGTCCGGAGCCGAATGCTGTGCGATGGCGATCAGGGGGTGTGAGTGATGGGGGCTGATCGCTCGCTTGACCGTGGCCTTCCTGCATCCCCAGAAGCGGAGCGCAGCATTCTCGGGGCTATCCTGCTTGACCGCGGCGGATACGGTTCAGATGGGAAGCTAATCGACGGGTTGGACGTGCTGAGGCCCGAAGATATGTTCCTTGATGCTCACCGCCGCCTGCTCGCCCGAATGTGGGAGATGATTGAACAGCGCATCCCGGTAGACATCGTTACGTTGACCGAGACGCTGATATGCCACAACGAACTGGACGCGGTTGGCGGGGCGGGCTATCTCGCCTCACTGACCGATGGCGTTCCCCGCCGCTCCAGTGTGCGCCACTACGTCAACATCCTGAAGGACAAGCGGGCGCTCCGCCAGCTCATCATCTCCTGCATGGCAGGGATTGAGCGGGCAACAGCTCAGAGCGCATCGGCGGAAGAGATCATCACCGCAACGCAGCGCCAGGTGGCGGAAGTTCAAACGGAAACCAGCGCGGCACACAATCTATTCGTGCCGGCCAGCGAGTTTCTGGCGCAGATGCAGCCGACGAAGGACTGGTTAGTAGAAAACCTGATCCAGCGCGGGAGCAACGGCTTTGTGGTGGCAGAGCCAAAGGGGAGCAAGAGCTTTGCAACGATGGCCCTTGCTGATGCCGTGGCGCGTGGCACGGAATGGCTTGGGTTCAACATCCCCAGGCGGGCGCGTGTGGGCGTGCTCAACGCAGAGGACAACCCGGAAACCTCACGGTGGAGACTGGACGGCATAGAGAAGCACGGCGGCGGCTTCCGTGAAGAGTTGGACGGCTGGCTCTGGCTGGCAACACGTGACCAGTTCAGCTCCTTCAAGTTTGATCGGCCGGCAGACGTGCGCGACCGAGTTGCAAGCGTGCGGGAATTGAAAATCGAGTTTCTGATACTGGATGTGCTCAACGTGCTGCACAATTCCGACGAAAACGACAACACGCAGATGGTTCGCGTTCTCGACAGCATTAAGAGCGTGCAGGCGATGGCCGGATGTCAGATTTGCATTGTCCACCACTACAACAAAGGCGATGGCCGCTCTGTCACCCAGAGGATGCGCGGTTCGTCGGCCATTAGCGGCTTTGCTGAGTGGATCGTGGGCATAGAACTGACCGACGAAACCACAAAGGTGCGGCGGGCGCGGTTTGAGATCAAGGGCGGGGAAGCTCCGCTCCCGGTGTGCTACCGCATTGCCAACCAACCAACGGGCGGCGTGAAGTTTGAGGTCGTGGAGGATGTACCCGAGCAACGCAAGGGATTCAACGCCCGCAGCGCGATAGCAGGGCTGTAGCCACCTGCTGTGCGAAACATTGGTGTGCGGTTGGGATTTTGCTCTCAGCGAAGGGTTGAGAGCTTAGCCGAGACGGAATCAGGAAACAGCGCAGAAAGAGCGCAAACGACAGCAGCGGGCCGACAGAGAGGCACTGTGAACGCCAAAGCGAAAGGGACTAGGAACGAGCACCGCAGCATCCGGCTACTTGAGGCCGCGGGGTATGCCTGCACGCGGGCTGCGGCGTCGTTGGGAGCGTGGGACATCATCGGTATCGGAAGAAACGATGCCGTGCTCCTGCAGGTGAAGACGAACGCATGGCCAGGCTCTGTGGAAATGGAAACCTTGCGGGCCTTCATCTGTCCACCGAACTGCAAGAAGCTGGTCCACCGCTGGCGTGATCGGCAACGTCTGCCCGATGTGAGGGAGCTATGAGCACTGCGCCCAACCCAGGGAAACCCATCTGTCATGGGACTGCTCGGGGAAAGCTGCGGTACCACCCTACCCCCGCTGTTGAACAAGCTGAACGAGTACCCGAGGGCGCATGAACAAGAAATGCAAAGCAAAGACGAAGGCAGGAACGCGGTGCCGCGGCGTAGCCGGGGAGAACGGCTTCTGCGCCTTGCACGGTGATCCCGGGCGCGCGGCCGAGCTTGGCCGGAAGAGTGGAAAGGCACGGCGCCGTGTCATTCACGAGGATGATGCTAGCCCGGGATTGACACCTCCTCGAACTGCGCAGGAGGTTCGGGATCTGATCGGGCAGGCGATGTCTGATGTCCATGGCCGCCGGATCGACCCTCGGATCGCCAATACCCTCGGGTACCTGGCAACCGTCCTGATTAAGTCGATCGAGGTGACTGAGCTGACGGAGCGACTCGAAGAGCTGGAAAAGCACGCGGGAGCAAGGGGGGCCGATGGCAACGGTTGAGGGCCGGATTCAACGACTGGAGAGACAACGGCAACGTCTGTTGCGCGAGGAGGAAATCCGTCAGCTCGACAATCGCTCCGATGAAGAACTTTTGTTCTTCGCACAGCATGGCTATTTCAAAACTAGGAATGACAGCCAGCGTGTGGTGAGCGCTGGAGAGGTTCGAGCGTACGAAAGGGAACTCAACGAAGTGTCCCGCGGGCGTACCGAGGCGGAGCTCTTGTTCTTCGCTATCAACGGAGACTGGCCGCCGAACGAAGAGGGGGAGTCATGTCGCAATCGGTGAGGGCCAGAATCGAAGTGCTTGAGCAGAAGCAACGCGCGAAAGCGAGTTCGTTGATAGCTTGGCCGAGCCACAAGGGCCTTGGTCTCGAAGGTGTTTACGAACCTGCATGGATACGCGAACAGTACGGGATTAGTGACCCGCTTTCGGAAGCCGTGGATCTCAAGTTCGGCGGACTTGAGTGGCTTCCGAAGATGCCTGTTTAGCACGCTACACAGGAGGAATAGAGGTTATGAGTTTCAGAAGGCTATGATGGCGAGCAAGACCAGCCAGCCCGCCGACGCATTACAAGGAGGAACGAATGAATAGTTGTCGAAGTGACCGAGTCACGGACAGCCGCCTCGCGGTTACACGCAAGCTGAAGGACTGGGAAGAGTCAGGACGAGAGTTGACCCTGATTATTCAAGGCGGTTTGGCCACGATGCACGTCATGGGTAAATTGGTCGGAGCGGATGAGTTGTTTGTGTTTTGCGGGTACGGAATGACGGTTTTTCTTTCTCTCTCCGACTACGAGCAGGTGCTTCTTGAGGAAGTCGGTAGCGTCATCTCAGGGGTTCATTTGCACCGCCATAGTTCGGACAGCGAACACATTGTTATCCGCAGTCGGCCACGGATATAGGAAGGGATAAAGACGGAATGATACCGGTAACACAGACAGGTGATGACTGCTGGGCTGCGTGCGTGGCTTCGATACTCGAGTTGCCACTTAAGGACGTACCTCCATTCAGGTTAGGTGATGATTGGTTGCCGGAGTGGCAGAACTTCCTGCTGAAGAGAAATCTTTCTTATGTAGGGTTTCCTGTCGATATTAGCGGGAAAAACGTGCCACCGGGCTGGTCGATTCTTCTCTGTCGCACTACGGAAGATAATGCAGATAAGGCAGAGCTTGATTGGCAGCGACACGCGATCGTATGTCGAAACGGTCGCCCTGTTTTCGACCCGAACGGCTATCACCTTCCGGATACATGGGACGGCTACATTAGGTCTCGATCATGGCAAGTCGTGGACCCTATTGGGTGGACCGTTTTCACAACGCTCGATCCAACGCTCGCGCTGAATCCCCAAAAGCCGGAGGATGTGCGGCCTTTCGGGCAATTAGTGACCGAGTCTTCTGAACTATTGAAAACTCTGCGGCAACGCACACGCTCCTATCGACCTGGCATCGAGTCGTTCCGATTTTACAGTTACAGCGACAAGGTCATTGCTGCGTACACGGATGCCAAAAGCGATGACGAGGGCGAGCAGGCAGCGATAAAGGTTTTACGAGAGATCAAGCAACAATGCTTGAATCAGTTGCACACCAAGGAGGAAGTAAATGGCAGGGAGTCAGACGCCCCCAGCGGGCAAGATGTTCACGCTTAAGCAGTGTTCCGACAAACTCGGCGTAACCGAAAATGAGATTGCAAACAGGTGTTGCGTCGTCGAGGAAGGCGGAGCGGCGATGGTCCCAGCTGAGGAGCTTGAGCGGTTGCGCGAGTGAGTTCGCCTGTGGCGCGTACTTCGAGAGCAGTACGCGCCCGGATCTCTTCTACCTCTGACGGCTTACCACGGGGAGTTGGAACTTGGAGCCACTAGAGTAGTTTGGTGCTCCCCGATCGCTGCCCCAGACTGGCGCGCCACCAGTTCAACCAATAGAGCCTGACGGGCGCGCACCGTCCCCATGAACCAATTGGTTGGGGTGCGCTTATAAGCAGCCATCGCACAATCGTACAAGCGGCGTGATGCTTGGGCAATCTCGGCCGCGTTCATGTCCTTCGTGGGGCGCGACTCGATCTTGCCCGCCAGCGCATCGCATTCCTCGGCTGACAACGCGCGCTCGGTTTGGGATTCCGCGGGCGACTCTTGCGCTGCACGTGCAACCAACATCTCCGCCCTAACAACTTCAAACTGCGACAGCAGGGGCATATCCCCGAGTTCGATACTCTTTGACGAACACTCCAGGTTATAGGTGTAGGTATCCAGCAGATCGGCACCTTTCAAACCGGCGAGCCATGCATTGACTTTAGGAAGGTCGGAGTAGGCCTCGTGCAGTTCATACATTGTCGTCCGGCATTCTTCCAGGCGCTCCCCGGGGCTGACATTGCGCTTCTTGCCGACGAACATCTTGAACTCACGCCCATCGTCATCAAGGAGAAACAGTGTGTCTCGCTCGATGGTGAACTTCACCGGGCTGTTCTCTGTTAGCTTGGGTGACTTTTGCCAGCGCCAATTCAGGGTCCGAGATGCGTAATAACTCTTCGAGCCTTCCCTGATGTCCACGTAATAGGTCACATGTCCGAAGTTCATGGTTTGCCCACCAACACAGTTGGCGTAGCCAGCGCCGGCGTTGCAATTGACCGGCGTGGTCGAACTCGTTGTCCAACTTTCGTCTTTGAAGGACACCAGCCGACCGGAGCGCCAGGCGTGGTCTTTGGCGACGCTGGGCAGAGATAACAGCAAAAGGGTTAACAGCATCAATCGCGAGCGCATCAATTCTCCTGCTCGGGTCCGTACTCCCAGCCCGAGAGCCACGTGCATAAATGTCAGTTTTCAGCTCGGAATGATAGTGCGACCTCAAACCAGGTGCACGCAATGGGAATCTTGGCCCTGGGCAGGTATTTCTAGAATTCCGGGAATTGAATGTGCCCCCATGGATATGTTCAGGCTAGATAATCCCCGGCGGCGCGCCGGTCGGCCTTGTATCGTTCGAGGCAGGCGGAGTAAATTCCGGTTATGAGTTGGTTCCCTTCCCGCACAGGAGTGGAGACAAGCGTGGTCAGCAAGAACTTCGATTCGAACCTAGTGCCGCCCGAGATCGCCATGGACGCCGAACAGGCAGCAGCGTACATTGGATGCTCCGACAAGCACGTTCTCCGTATGGCGCGCGACGGCAAAATCCCGGCCTACACGGTCGGCACCGGAATGAAACGGCAGCACTGGCGCTTTCTGGCATCGCAGCTTGACGAGTGGCGCAAGAGCAGGAGCAACCGCAAGCCTGAGGTCATCGCATGAGTCCGCTGCGCCATCAGGGAAGCATTGAGCGCAAACGAGAAGAGGAGGCGATAAATGCCCCCTCTCCATTGGTCGTTAGCTGCAACACGCTCAGCTAATACCGAACGATCTCTCCGAAGCGTTCTTCAAGCTCGGCGCGGAAAACGGGGCGTCCCAACACATACTCATCAGATGCCAGCACCCACTCTGCTTCTTTAAGCAGCCGCAATTCAAAGCGCCGGCCTTGAGTCAGTAGTGTGCGCAAGACTTGAAAGTCCCGCTCGACTGCCTCACGGACCTCCGTGTCCAATTCCACCGTCATGGTCCACTCGTACACCGCTATTGCCTGCAGTATTCTGCCGGCCTCGATGCAGACGGCGACTCCGGTATGGTCGTACCGCGCCGCTGGGACCGCTAGAGCGCGACGTTTCTGCTGTTCCGATTCGAACACATTGGACGCGAAAAGCCTGCACTGACGAACCGAGGGGGAGTGAACTGCTGCGGATGGTGTTACGTTATCTGAAGCCATTGTTGCCTCCTTTGTAGGCGACATCGGTTAGCGTCGTGCCTGGTGCGTCCAACACCGGGCGCGGCGCGCTTTTTACTTCGTGGTGGATTCCTTATGCTTTGGCGGTCTGCCGCCCTTCTTACCATTCACCCGCGCAATCTCTTGAAGCTTCTCGATGCCGAGTCGCTCCAACCGCGCCGGGTAGCTGCGCTTCCCGATGTATGACATCACTTCCGCTATCTGCGCTTTCTTCATGGTGAACATAACCTAACCAGGTTTGGTTACCATGTCAAGGAATCTATTGCATCTCTTAGATTCCTTGGCGCAGGAGGATTACTCGTGCATCATGTTGTGCGTAGGTGCTGGAGGCACACATGAACAAGAACGAGACTGAGATGCTGGCATACCAGATCGCAGATTGCGCGGCCCGGATTGACCTGGAGAGCTTCTGTATCACCCGGCCGCCAATTGGGCCGGAATGGCTTGACGTTAAGGAAGTTGACGGCAGTGAAGAAAAGAAATGCGTCGACCGCGCCGTTCAATATCAGCTTCGCGGCAAGTTGAAGCGCCATCCAGACGAACCGGAACTCGCGAAGGTGTGCGAGGCATAGGCGTCTGAACACTCGATTCGGAAAGGCATGGCATGGTTACGAAGCACAAGCTCAGAAAGCTCTTGAGTCCGTCCGAGCGCAGAAAGGTAGCGGAACTCCGGAAACAACTCGCGGAGCCGATGGAACTCTCGGAGGGATCGTTCGCGGTCTACCCCAAGACAGCCGAGGATCACGAGCACTTCCGGAAGGCGTGGTACCTGGAGACGCCGCCTGCCAAGGCACCACTGGGCTAGATTTAGCAGCCTGGGAAATAGTATCAATGCCGGCGCATGACAACAGACTCTTGCTCCGTTGCTTCGCTAGCCCCACCGCGCAACACAGTGACGGCAGGGCTTCGCCGGTATTGCCAATCGCGATGGTACTGCCCCCGTTGCCGCGGTGAGTATGATGTGCTCGCGCGCACATAGCCCATGGTGACTTTCCGGCCACGGTTGAGGTTCTTCTTCACCAGATCGGTATCGTATTGGGTCATACGCAGACGCAGCTTGGCCAGAAGCTGGTGAGCACTGACGTCATCGTGGAACTTGATCAGCTTGTCTTCGCTGGGCAGGTAGATGTATGGATAAGCATCCACAAACAGCTTGGCACGCTTCTGGAAGACGGTGGTGACGAATTCTAAAATGTCCTCATCGCCGACGTGCTGGAACTTCCTCTTAACTTTCCCATCATCATCAAAGGTAATCCGTTCCCGCAGGGCGTCCAAGGTGTCGGCCAACTCGTCCCATGCAGAGTTGGCAATAGTCTTAGTGTTGACGTGCTCAGCGATGAACTCTGCAGTCGGACGGGGCCGGTTACCCTCAGCTTCATACACAGTCATGGCTGTAACCTTCACAGGCTCGGCTTCAGCTTCAACACCAACCTCATCCATCTCCACATTGGCATCTGCGAACTCGGTCTTCCAGTCGGCCTTGGTCTCCCAGTAGAATTTCCCCTTCTCCGGGTGCATCCTTTCCAATTCGGCTACCGCCTCTGACCAGATCATCTGGCAGCCATCATGCTTGCACTCCCAGCACATCATCCCACTGTCGCGTAGGATGCCCGCGCCAACAAGTCAGGGTTCACCGGGTTCAGCGTCCAGTAGATATTCGGTGCAGCCACCGACCAGTAAGCGACAGCGTCAGCCAGCTTTGTGAAGTCGTTAAAATACCCGCTGATGGTTTTATTAGCCCCGGCCTTAGGCATCCGGAGTTCCACCACGTCACCCGGACGGAACAGCTTCTTGATGCCGCGTTCAATGTCATCTCTATTAGATAGTCCCATCTTACTGTCCTGCTTTCTTGGTGACCTTCGCGCCCAGCGGCATGGAATGACCGTTGCGGTGGGCGATCTCCATGACGCCTTCGATAGAGACGCCAGAGGGCAATGAGGTGCGCTGGAAAGTGGAACCACTAAGAAGGAGGCTGACTACAGATTTCTTAAATACGATTGCGAGATCGCGGTCGTTCAGGTCATACGCTGACGCCGCGACATTGGAAATGATGTCGTGCATTGCTGCTCCCTTTTATGTTTGCCCTTTGTTACAGTGCTGCACATCCTGACTGGCCACCTCTTCTACTTTGGAAAAGGGCGGGGAGGCGGGATGCGACCTCCCCTCGTTCAAACCCGGTCGGCCAAACCGGAAGTGCATACTGCTTAATACGCACTCAGTAAGGAAATCCGTAGTTCAAAATAATTGCTTCACCGTGAACATTTAATAGCGTTGATCGTGGACGGTCGGTTGCTCTACTCCACCACCGCAACAACCAGCTTCAAGGAACGGAGACGCTTGCCCTTAACGATCTCCTTCTTCAGCAACTCGTCCACCGCACGCTTGACCGCCACCGCCAAGTTGCCTCCGCTGCCCCGAGACTCTTGATATGCATGAGCCGAAGCCAAGTCCGGCATGAACGCCTGAATCGTCACCTTCTTCGTTGCCATACTTCCCCTTATGTCTTTTGTGGCGCAGGTTGGGCTTCCGGGTTGGGGAGCGCCTCTTCTCCGCCCCGGTGTGTGAACCTCTGTCGTTCAGATTTAGGTAGGTTGTTCCGCGTCAGGTCGTTGACTGAGGTTTATCGCGGAGTTTCACATTCCACGGACTGGCCTCAGAGATTCGCCGTTGATGCATTCGCTGCTTCTTCCCCGTTCCTCCCGTCCGTACCGCGATCATCAACGGCATTACTTGCAGCAGTGTCTCTGCTACAAGAACTGTACCCGAAATTGCGCCCCATTTCGGGGTTGGAGCAGACTCAATTGTTACGCTTTATTAGTGTGCTAAAGTGTGCGTGACGGACAATCCAATGGTTCAACCGAAAAAGGCTGCGCAGAAGAAGACCCGGAAGAAGGACTGGCGTTTATTGGCGGGGGTTCGGCCACCAGTCGAAAGTGAACATCCGGAGATGGACATCACAGAGACGCTCGTTTGCTGGCTGAACGCGATGAAGGGGCTCCCGAAACAGGTGGTGGTGGAGCACATTCAAAAGCTCAAAGCTGGAGAGGAGTCATTTCCGGAAGAGCCTCCGATGCTGCCGGGTACAACTTCCGAGAGCCTCTTGATGTGCACCTTCGTCACCGAGCTACACGAATGGGGAGCCCTAGACAGACTGAAATTGTGCGCCACCTGCAAAGCCAAGTGGATTTTTATACGGCACTCGAACTACAAGTTCTGCAGCGAGTCCTGTCGAAGGTCATTCTACTGGCGCTCGGAATCTGGAAAAGAAAAGGCACGCTTAAGACAGCGCGAGAACCGGGCATTGATCAAGAAATTGAAAGAGGTCAAGGAGGCGAGGATGGCAAAGGAATCTGCGCAGAGAGTAGCGTTGGCGTCACCACCGCGCCGAGGAAAAACAAGTTGAACCCCGATGCTCCCGAGTGCGCCAGTGAAAAGCTGACCCCCTGCTCCTCGTCGGACTGGCAGCAGTGTGCCCGCTGCTACCGTATCGTCTGTTTGGTGCACGATGATGCTTACGAGGTCTACCAGAGTGGTGAGCTGCCGTATTACGCTGCAGACATGATCTGCCCGCAGTGTGTGGTCGCGGGCTGGGAACTGGGCGAGTGGACATGTGGCGAAGCTGCGCAGTGGGTCAATCTTAGGTGATCGTCGGCTCCTGTTGAAGTCCACGCTGCGACCTAACCGCGGGGAGCACCACGATGCACCCCTCCTCGCGAGGTGAAAGCGACTCAGGATGACTCTACTCTTGGACGTACTGCCGGAATTCGCCGTCGAGTTGGCGCAGCTTCTCACCCAAGCGGGCGAAGATCATCTAGCCCGCAGATGCCCGCGCTCCAAATCGTGGATAGGTGCCGCTACGGCGATGACTTCTGTGCAACTTTCTATACGCGGCCTAAGCCTGAAGGCAGCTATGGTGCGGGTCACGAGCACGTCGTTCTTGAGCCAGAGCGCGGCATGATCATCCTCGACGTCGTGGATGGCACCATCGCGTGTGTCGAGGTGCTGCGCCGTGACGATGTGGGGCGGGATTTGATTGCAGCCCTGCCGTGACCTCCAGATCATCGAGATGCGCCTCCCGGCTCCTCAGTGATCTTTTCACTGGACAAGCTACGACCCTCTGCCTATACTTCGGGTCGGAGTAAAATGTTAGTCTAAGTTATTGAAAAGTAAAGACTAAGGTACATGGTTAGTACTTCTCACCTTCTAAGCAGAGGGTCGCAGGTTCGAATCCTGCCGCTCCTACCAGTAAGCCTTGAGAAATGCCCCTTCCGCGAAGCCCATCATTGCTAGGAATGAGTTCGTCTTCAGCAACTTTGGAGGGCGCGCGACACGATTGCTAGGCTAGTTGCGCCGCTTCCACGGAATCGAAGAACTTGAAGAACTTTTCCACTCCTGTGACTTTCAACGAGTCGTGGATTCGCGCAATCACCCCGACCAGCGCCAGGTTGCGCCCGCTGTTCTGGCGTGTGACATACGCGCCCACCAGGGCTCCGATGCCGGCAGAATCGACGTAAGGAACGTTCGTAAAATCGAGGATCAGCGATTGCGACGTATCCTCTCGAATCGTGGACTGGAAGGCAAACACATTATTCAAAACAAGCGGTCCGGAGAGGCGGAGGACACGGCTTCCGGCTCCGTTGGCAGGCTGGTCTTCGATACGCAGAGGGTCGTTCCTCATGCGCAAGATAGTAGCACGACTCCTCCGCCAGAGAGGGCGCAGCGGGGCAGAATTCATCGGCCATTAACGTTTGGTTCATCCAAAACTGCTCCATCACTTCAGCTCTTTGCGCATCCGATACACTAGCCTGTTGAATTTAGAGGTGCAAAAGGGGAGAGGCAATGGACGAGGCTCTAACGGCGAAGGTGATTGCCGAGATCGCCGCGGTCAAAAGAATTCCCGTCGAGACAATCACGAGCGACAGCACGTTTGAAGAACTTGCGATGGATAGCCTTGACGCAATGAACCTGCTGTTTTCCCTCGAAGAACAACTCGGCGTCTCTATCCCGGACGAGGCCGCCAACTCGATCAAGGATGTGCGCAGCGCCGTGGCGGGAGTACAGAAAATCCTGGCGGAAAAAGCCGAGGCGCAGAGTTGATGGCGACCGCCCGATGACCAGCTTCCCTCGGCGCGTGTTCATCACGGGAGCGGGAAGTCTCTGCTCACTCGGCACCAATTCCGCCCAGTGCTGGAGCGCGTTATGCGAGGGCCGCTCGGGAATTGCGCCGATTCAGTCCGTCGATATGCAGGGCCTCCGCTTTCAGAACGGCGCTGAGGTTCATGAATTCAGAGCTGCGGATTATTTCGAAGCCGCACGCTGCGATCTGATCGACCGCTTCGCGCAGTTCGCGGTCGTCGCAGCTCGCGAGGCTGTAGGTACGGCGGGATTCGATCTCTCCAGTTCTCAGCCACTGGCCAAAATCAGTTCAAAACTAGCGGTGATTACCGGCACCTCAATGGGCGGGCAAACCAGCCTGGATCGCGGCTTTGAGGCGATCTACAAGCAGGGCCGCCCGCGACCGCACCCATTCACCATTCCCCTTACCATGTACAACGCTGGGGCCAGCCAGATCTCGATGGACTTGGGAACGACCGGTCCGGCGTTCACCATCTCCACCGCCTGCGCTTCCGCAACCCACGCCATTGGCCAGGCGTTCTGGATGGTACGCTCGGGTGCCGCTGAAGCAGCCATTTGCGGCGGCAGCGAAGCACCATTCAGCCCCGGAATTCTGCGCGCCTGGGAGGCTATGCGCGTGGTCAGCCCCGATGTCTGCCGTCCATTTTCGCGCGACCGCCGTGGTCTTACCTTGGGCGAAGGCGCAGCCATGCTGTATTTGGAGCCGCTTGAGTCGGCCGTTGCGCGAAATGCGCCGATACTCGGAGAAGTGGTCGGATTCGGTATGTCTTCCGACGCCGGACACATCACCCAGCCCAACATTTCAGGCCCAGCCTCCGCAATAGCAGCGGCTCTCGGCGACGCACACATCCCGCCCGAGGTGGTCGGATACATCAATGCACACGGCACCGGCACGACTGCGAACGATGTCACTGAAACGCAGGCCATTCGCGAGGTGTTCGGAGCACATGCCGATACATTGGCAATCAGCTCGACAAAATCCATGCACGGACATGCGCTCGGCGCAGCCGGTGCCCTGGAAGCATTCGCAACCCTGATGGCGCTGCGTGAGGGCATGCTGCCGCCGACAATCAACTTCAACGAGCCCGATCCAGAATGCAACCTCGACATCATTCCAAACATCGCACGCCAGAAGCAGGTTGAGTTTGCACTATCGAACTCTTTTGCCTTTGGTGGACTAAACGCGGTTTTAGCGTTTCGCCGCTGGGATAAGGACCGGGAGGAAATTTGAAGCGGGTCCCGCAGCATGAAGTGTTGGACAGTGACACGGAAGCCCCCGAAGCAGTGCTTGAATCTTTGGGCGACCTGCGAATGGTCAACCGATGGTTCGGCGGAGTGCAGACTACTGCGTTCCTGCTTCGGCGCGCGATGAGGGAGTCCCACCTGCGTTGTACCTCCGTGCTGGAAGTCGCAGCCGGGGACGGATACACCATTGCACAAGCCGCCGATCGGTTAAGACACGAAAACCTCAACGTAGAGCCGGTCTGTCTTGATCGCCGCGAGTTGCAGAAACAGGCATACTGCTGCAAGCGTGCCGTGATAGGAAATGCGATGAACCTGCCATTTCCCCCCAACAGCTTCGATTTTGTGAGTTGCGGACTGTTCATGCACCATCTTGCACCCAAGGAAGTGATTGCCTTCGTCAACGGAGCCTTGGCCGTAGCGCGTCACGCCGTGCTCATCAATGACCTTCGTCGCAGCTCCATTCACCTTGCGCTGGTTTACGCAAGTACGCCGATCTTTCGCAGCCCCATCTCCCGCTTCGATTCCGTAGCCTCGGTGAAGCAGGCATACACTCCCGAAGAACTGCGCGAGTTGCTGCAGCATACCAATGCCGCTCGCTTTGAGATCGGCTTGCGATTTCTATTCCGCATGGGCGCAATCGTCTGGAAGTGAGCAGAACCATTTCGGCGTATCTGCACCGGTTTTTATGCGATAACTCCGCTATGCTTTTCCTCAAGCTGTCCATTTAGAATTGACAGACATCATGTCTGAACTAAAAAGTCTCTCCCCCGAAATCCTGCTGCACGTTTCGCAGACGATCGACTTTCCCGTGCGTGGTCTGGTCTCAGTCATTGAGTTGCTCGACGGCGGTGGCACAGTACCCTTCATCGCGCGCTACCGCAAGGAAGCCACCGGCAACCTGGACGAAGTAAAAGTTCGCGAAATCGAAGAGCAGCTCGCCTATTTCCGCGACCTCGCGGCGCGTCGCGAAACCATCCTGCACTCCATCGAGGAGCAGGGTAAGCTGACCGACGAACTCAAAGCACGCATCGAGAAGTCTCTCGACAAAAGCGAGCTTGAGGATCTCTATCTTCCATACAAACCCAAGCGCCGCACCAAGGCCACCATCGCGCGCGAAAAGGGATTGGACCCGCTGGCGCAGTATCTGTGGACGCAGCAGCCGGCCGAACTTTCGCTTAACGATTTCGCCGCGAGCTTCATCAGTGAAGAAAAAGGCGTCCCCAGTATAGAGGAAGCGCTCGAAGGCGCACGCCACATTGTTGCTGAAACCATTAGCGAAGATGCGGATCTGCGCAAGGCCCTGCGCCAACTTGTATTCGACGAGGGCGTAGTCACCAGCCGCAAGGCCACCGATGCGGTTGATGAGCAGGAAAAGTTCAAGATGTATTACGAATATCGCGAACCGGCGAAGACGATTCCCTCGCATCGTATGTTGGCCATCCGCCGCGGCGAAGCTGAAAATGTTCTGTTCTTCCTGCTCGAAGTCGAGTCGCTGCGCGCCATCGAACTCCTCTCCTCACGCATCCTGCGCAATCAGGGAGACTGGACACCGCAGCTCACGCTCGCAATCGAAGACTCTTGGCACCGTCTGTTGAACTCATCGATTCAGGGCGAGATTCGCCTCGAATTGAAGAAGCGTTCCGACGCCGACGCCATCGCCGTATTCCGCGACAATCTTCACAACCTTCTGCTCTCTCCCCCCGCCGGCCCCATCTCCGTGCTCGGCATTGACCCCGGCCTGCGCACCGGATGTAAGCTTGCGGTCGTCGATGAGACCGGAAAGTTCCTGGCACACGACGTGATGTACCCGTTCACATCGAAGAGCGGCCTTGAGCAATCAGCAAAAGTTTTGGAGAAGTTGATGGCGCAACACAACGTGCGCGCCATCGCCATCGGAAACGGAACCGCCGGGCGCGAGACCGATCAGTTTGTGCGCGAGTTTTTGCGCGACCGCAAACTCGACAGCATCTTTGCCGTAACCGTCAGTGAAAGCGGTGCCAGCGTGTATTCTGCTTCGGATGTCGCGCGCCAGGAATTCCCCGACCTCGATCTCACCGTTCGTGGCGCCATCAGCATTGCGCGCCGATTGCAGGACCCGCTCTCCGAACTGGTGAAGGTCGATCCGAAATCCATCGGCGTCGGCCAGTATCAGCACGATGTCGATCAGCGCAATCTGCAGCAATCGCTCGAAGCCGTCATCGAAAGTTGCGTCAACCGTGTCGGTGTCGATCTGAATACATCTTCGTGGACTCTCTTGCGGTATGTCGCCGGAGTCACCGAACGCACCGCGGTCAACATTGTGAAGTATCGCGACGAGAACGGGCGCTTCCACTCTCGCGCTCAATTGATGAAGGTTCCCGGCGTCGGCCCCAAAACCTTCGAGCAGGCTGCCGGATTCCTTCGCATCCGCGACGGCGAAAATCCGCTCGACATGACCGCCGTGCATCCCGAGTCCTACCCTGTCGTAGAGCAGATCGCCGCCTCGCTGCAGACTCCCGTACGAGAATTGATACGCCGTCCCGAGTTGCTGGAGAAGGTCAATCGCGAGCATCTCACGGTAGGAACATTCACACTTAACGATATTCTCGACGAGTTGAAGAAACCGGGCCGCGATCCACGCGACAAGTTCGTAGCTCCCAGCTTCGCAGAAGGCGTTCGCGAAATTGCCGATGCGCAGCCGGGAATGGTTCTGGAGGGTGTAGTAACAAACGTGACCAAGTTCGGCGCATTCGTCGATATCGGCGTACACCAGGACGGCTTGGTTCACATCAGCGAGCTTTCCAATCGCTACATCAAGGAGCCGAGCGAGGCCGTAAAGGTGGGCCAGATCGTGAAGGTGAAAGTGTTAAGCGCCGATGTAAAAACCCGTCGTATCGCTCTTTCCATCAAGGCACTGCTGGAACCCGCTCCCCGCGCGCAGTCACAAAAGCCGCAAGCACCCAAGCCGCCACAGAAACCGCAACTATCGGTCGAGCAGAAGCTCTCAATGCTCTCTTCGAAGTGGAAGGTACGCTGAAGCGGTCGGCACTCCAGGCGCAATCAAAAACGGGAGCCCTCGGGGACTCCCGTTTTTATGTGCCGCATCGCACAACCCGTGCGCTTTTTCTAGTGAAGGGTAAGCCAGATGCGAGCAAGACTGAATAATGCAATCGTTACGCCGAAGAGGAAGAATAGGTTGTGGGCTGTCCGTTTCGGCAGAGGCTCGGGGATAGGAACGCCCCGTTCGCGGAATGCGGCACAGAGCACCTTGTCCTGAGCGCGTATGAAGTCGGCCAATTGAGCATGAAACAGCGCAATCGCCAGCCCCACCAGCACGCGAGTAAATTCCATCAACACATGACGAATATAAGCTCGCTCCCGACTGTGCTTCCATCCGGCAAAGTCCTTAGTTAGCGATGGGAATAACCTTGCCTGCCCTGACGTGCTAGAATTTTCATTCCAATGGGCTTGCCAAAATTCATGCCAACTGATCTTGAAAAGCTCGTCGAATTACAGGGAGTCGATCTCGAAATTGCTCGGCTCAACGCACAGCTTGCAACCATTCCCAAGACGATTGCTCGCATTGATGCCCAATTGGCCACCGCCCGCAAACGCGTGGATGATGCACGCGCCGCCATCAAGACGGGAGAGGCCACCAAGCGCCAGTATGAGCAGGAGATTCAATCTCTTAACGAGAAGATCTCCAGGTTCCGCGGACAGTCGTCCAGCATCAAGAACAATGAGCAATACAAGGCGCTGCTCTCTGAAATCGCGCACGCCGAAGGCGAAATAGCTGCCTGCGAGGAGAAAATCCTCGAAGTCATGATGAACTCCGATTCCCTGCAGGCTCAATTTGTCGCCGCTGAAGCGGCGCTCAAAGCCGAGTCCGCCGAAATCGAGCAGCAGAAGGCAGCAGCCGAGAAGGCCGGAGACGCGGATCGTGCTGCCGCGGCTAAGGCACAAGCAAGAAGCCAGTCGCTACGCAAGAACGTGGACGAAACGTTGCTCGCGACCTACGACCGCATTCTGAAATCGCGCGGCTTCGCCGTGGCCGAGGTTGTCGATCATCGCTGCACGGCTTGCCAGTTCATGCTGCGTCCCCAGGTATTGTCAAACGTTCGTGCGGCTCAGGAAGTCATACACTGCGACTCCTGCGGACGCATGCTGTATTACCTGCCGGAGCACAACGTAAAAACCTCCGCCATCAATGCCACGGGAATTGCGCACCAGGCCGAGCGCGAATGGATGTTTGTGCCTTCGCTGGGTGCCAATGGCGCATTTGCCGTATTCATCAACCACAAGGGCAACGCCACCATGAAGGCCTACGACGCCGATACCGGCAAGGCCATTGTGCGCCGGGTAGAGAAGAACGCAGTTTTCCAGAGCATCTTCGCCGAAGAGATTCGCGAAGCGCGGAACCTCTTCGTGGACGAAGCCAACCTCGAGGACAAGTACAAGGAAGAGTTGCCCCCCGAGGTGCTCGACGACCTTCGACATCAGCTCCCCAAATCATAGCCGCAGCGCGCTCGCAACTCATGGTATGAAAGCCAAGAACAAACCATCCACGGCACCTGTTGCACGCGTCGTCGTAAACGCGCATGCCGTGGCTCGTCTGCGCAGCGGCCATCCATGGATCTTCAAGTCAGACATCGAGCGGGTTGACCAGGTAAAGCCGGGTGCGTTGGTGCGCGTCGAAGACCAGCGCGGAAAGCCCTACGGCTCCGCGCTCTACAGTTCCAGTTCGCAGATAGCATTGCGAATGATTGCGTCGAATCCGGTTGATCCGGAGAAATATCCTGAGCTACTGCGCTACCGCATTCGCCAGGCCATCGCCTATCGCATGCGCGTGGTTCACGACTCCGACGCCTTCCGCGTATTGTTCAGCGAAGCCGATATAACACCCGGCCTCATCGTCGACAAATACAACGACATAATTAGTTTCCAGGTGCTAACCCAGGCCATGGATGCGCCCTTCGCCCGCGAAATTCTGATTGAAGAATTGAAAAATGCGTTCAAGCCCGAGACGATTCTGGAGAGGGTCGATCCCCGCATTCGCGAGCTTGAAGGACTGGACAGGCGCGAGGATCAGCCCGCCTACTCGCGGCTGAAGAAGTCCAAGACTGCGACTCAGTTCCACATGAACGGTCTCACCTTTCACTATGACGGCAGCGCCGGACAAAAGACCGGAGCCTTCCTCGATCAGCGTGAAAACTACGCCGCCGCCCAGCGCTATGCGCACGGACGGGCGCTCGAAATCTGCACCTACCAGGGCGGATTCTCGCTGCATCTGAATCGCGTCTGCGAACAGGTAACCGCCGTCGATATTTCGGCTGAAGCCTTGGCCGTCGCCGAGCGAAACCGCGAGATGAACAAACAGAAGGCGATCGAATTCTTAGAGGCCGATGCCTTCGAACTGATGCGCCAGCACGCGGATGCCGACCGCCGATACGAAACCATCGTGCTCGATCCGCCGGCTTTCGCCAAATCGAAAAAGAGTGCGGATGACGCGCTCCGGGGGTACAAGGAGTTGAACCTGCGTGCGCTGAAAATGGTGCGCAACGGCGGAATACTCGTGACCTGCTCGTGCTCCTTCCACGTGAGCGAACAGGATTTTCTCGCCATGCTTTTCAGCGCAGCGCTTGACGCCCGGCGCAACCTGCACATTATCGAGAAGCGAACGCAGTCGGTCGACCATCCGGTACTGCTCAACGTTCCCGAGACTCATTACCTGAAGTGCATCGTGTGTTCGATATTCTGACCTGCATTCAGCAGAAAACATATAAGGCCGCCCTGAATTTGGGCGGCCTTCGCTTCCTGCCGCTCTGACCTGCCGCGGAAGCGCAACCTCGATGTTCACTGAGTGATGCCACTGGAGCGATGTTACTGAGCGAAAGTCTTACCCAAGCTTGCCATGACGATGCCCCTTGCGCATCTGCTCCATCTTCGTCATCTGGTCAGGAGTCAAAATGGTCGCCAACTGCGCCTTCGTTGTCTGGCGAATCTGCTTTAATTGCGCCATCTTCTGATCGTTGTTCAGCGAAGCATTCTGTAGCACGGTTTGCCGCTGCTGATGCGTCGATTCAAACAGCGCCTTCATCTTGCTCTGCTGATCGACCGTCAGGCCCAGCTTTGCCGCAAAGCGTTCTTTCGCCGCGGTGCGGCGATTGGCTAACGCAGCCTGTTGCTCAGGCGTCAGCACCGTCTTCATCTGCTGGTGTGTGCTGGCGCGCAAGTCCTTCAGCTTCGCCTGTTTCTGTTCCGGGGTCAGCGTCTGGTCGTTGCGGATAATTGCAGCCTGGTCATGCGCGTTCATACGCATGTCCATCAACTGGTTCTTTTGCTCCTGGGTCAGTTTAGCTGCGCCAGTTGTAGGAGCGGCGCTCTGGGCTGTCGTTTCCGGGGGCGGCGTTGTCGTCTGCTGCGCGAACAACTCGGCGCCGGTCATGGACATTCCCAGCAATAGCACCGTGTTCTTGATCCAAATTCCTCGCATTTTGATTCTCTCCACTGTGGGTCGTCAAAGGCTTTTTTCTTAACTTCGCGCCCGTATTCAACCAAAACACAGAAGCCACGGGTTAGTTTCGCCGAAGTCGAGTGGAAATCGTCTTAGCAACTTACGGGAGCTACGAAGCATTTTTCCGACGCATCCCTAGACTCCCAGCCCCGGCTGTGCTGCAATAAAGAGACCCCTCATGCGAAGAGAAGTCCCCGATAGCGTTTCCGCCGGTCTTTCGCCAGTACCCACCGGCGACCTGATGGTGCGCGCCCTGCCCTCGACAGAACGCCTTGCCTTCTCGCTGGTTGTGCCCACTTTCAACGAGAGCCACAATCTCGGCGAGTTGATATCGCTGCTCAAGCCAGCCATTGAGTCCCAGGTGGGAGACTCCTACGAAATCATCGTTGTGGACGACAATAGCCCCGACGGAACCTGGCAGGTTGCTGCCGATCTTGCTGCCCACGATCGCCACATCGTTGCCCTGCGACGCATTGAAGAGCGCGGATTGGCCACCGCCGTCGTTCGCGGCTGGCAGGCCTCCCGCGGCGATCTCCTTGGCGTGATCGACGCCGACCTGCAACATCCTCCGGAAGTAACAGCGCCACTCATCGCCGCCATGCAACGCGGTGCCGACCTTGCTGTCGCAAGCCGCGACGCGGAAGGCGGCGGCACCAGCGATTGGAGCATGTTGCGCTTGATGATTTCCAGGGGCTCGCGCGCACTCGGCAGAATCTTGCTGCCCGGCGTTCTAGGCTCGGTTTCCGATCCCATGACAGGATTCTTCGTCGTCCGGCGCACGTCAATTCAAGACGTAGTCATGGCTCCGTGTGGTTATAAAATTCTGGTGGAAGTGCTGGTTCGCGCGCGTCCCAAGAACATCGCAGAGGTCGGATACGTCTTCCGTTCGCGGCAGCGCGACGCGAGCAAGGCTTCCATCATGGTTTTCGTGGAATACGTGCAGCATCTACTTCGTCTGCGAGCCACATCCCGGGCACTCAAAGCCGCGCCAGCGATGCGAACCAACGCGCCGAACCAGTAATAGCTTTACGACCTGCAATTCCGGCCTACTGCGGCTCCGGATCGTCGTGCGGCTTAGTGGAGCTTGCGCTCTTCTCGCGTGAGCGCGCAGCCGTGGCGGAATTCTCTCCCTTGCCCGCAGCTTCTTTGCTTGCGACCGGTGCGTCTTTCTTCACCGGCATCTGCAGCGTGTGAACCGACGAAGGATCATCCCTCAGCTTCACGTAAAGCAGTTTCCCTTTCGGGCGCGGGACTTCGACCTTCACGTCCATCGCGTTTTCACTAACCGGAGTCGCGTGCTCAAAATGCGAGTCGGATGCCACCGCTTCAATCAGGAACAGATTACTTCCACTCAGCATGCAGGGCTCATCCTGTGCCGCCGGGCAGTGCAACTCGGTCAACTCCGGAAGGCGCACCAGTGTAGCCAGTTGCTGCCAGTCCCCTTTCACGCCGTCTCCCGAAACCGGACGGAAGCGTAGCGCACCGAACGACGAAGCCCCGAAGCTCTTTGCGATCTCCAGCGTTGCCATGACGGTGTGCGCGTTTTGCCGAATCAGGCCGTTGTTATCAAGGCTCAATTCCGTGTGATAAAAGCCGTCGAAGCTTGCCACTTCCACTTTTTCAGCCTTGTCGAACGTTCCCGGCTGCTCGGACTTCAGGCGGAAGTGCAGCCGCGCATCGACCGGCAAATCGTCCTTGTTTTCCAGATGGATCGGTGAAGCTGCGGGCTCAATCACCTTACTTACCAGCGACAGCTTCGGACGCGCCGCCAGTACCCGTCCACGCACATCCAGCGCGCGCCCATCTTTCAGAATTACGTGCGTCGCCAGCGCCTGCTTTTCATGCAGTGCCAGTTTCTCCGGCTTTTCCACGGTCATTTGCAACTCGTCCTCCGGATCATCATCGAAGTCAGCAGTCCAGTGCGCGCCACCCGCATCCAGCGACACCACCTGATCGAGACACGTTCCCTTCAACAATCCCTGCGTGTCGCCAGCATGTACCGTGAATTCGTCGAGCCGGCATGATTCCTCATAAACCCGCAACGGCAGCTCGGACGGCTGAACCACACCGTATTGCTTCACCAGTAGCGCGCTCTCTCCCGCCGCCGAATGCGCCAGTGGCAATTGCACTTCCATCTCGTTCCCGGAAGCCTTCCATTCCGCCTTCCTGACCTCGCCCTTTGCGCCGCGGAATCCGATCTCCTCCACGCAAACGCTATTCTCGGAATGCAGGTGAAGAGCCTTATCGTGCCCCGCAATCGATGCGGTCTTTTCCTCGTCCGAAATCACCCACGTTGCCGAGGAATCCGAGCGCTGCAGATTGTACGTCGGACCGTCGAATGGCTGAAATCCCCACTGTCCATGCACCTTTCCGCGAAATGCATACGGCAGCCAACCCAACTCCGGTATCGGTGACGTGGGGACAAAACCTCCGAGCAGCGCATTGGCCACCACCGGAATCTCTATCGATTTCCCCTCTTTGTTTTCCAGGCGAAGCCACAGATGATGCGCCAGGTCCGAAGAGAACACCAGCGGCGCGCCCTCGGCTCCCATCACCAGTTTGGGATTCTGTACGCAGTAAGTCGGATTTGGCGGAACCGGTTGCAGCAGCGGCGCCACCGCCGCCTGAACCGTCGGAAGTCCAATCACGATCACCGACTGCGGTTTATGAAACGAAGGCGGATAGTTCAACCGGAGATGCAGTTCATCTCCCTGTGGCAGGGCCAGTGCTGAAATGTACTGATACCTGGCGGTGTGCAGATCGCCCATCAGCCTGGCCAGATCGACCACCACGCCGACATAGGGACTGTACACTCCTCCACCAGCAACTCTCGTCGTGCTGATCGCGCCCAGCAGGTCCGACCCGGCCCCCTGCGTCAACGCGGAAACCATCGATTGCCCATGCCCATCGTCCAGCACCAGTTGGTCGCTGTTCTGCATCAGGCATGAAGCTTGTTGCAACGTAGGCTTGGTAAAGCACTGCTCATCCACCTTGATGCTAAGGCTGCGTGCCAGTGTGAGGGCGCGGTCGTGCAGCGCCTTCGGATCACGCTCATCCGATTCACGAATCGCCGCCAGATATTTCTCAAGCCGCGCCCGGTTCAAACTCGCGAGTTGCAAATCCTGGGCGGCCCTCACAAAAGCTCCCGGCTTGCCCTGCACCGCCGAACGCAGCGTACTGAAATCTCCCCCGGTCTGGGGCGCCAGAAAGATCAGTGCCTGCTGTGCGTCCTTGGGCACCGGTATCACGATTCCTTCCTGCCGAACCGTTTTGCTCCAGGTCTCAACCCGTGTAAACCAATCGTCCGGAGGCGGATTCGTCGCCCCGCGCAGAAACGCGACCACCATCAGGTATCGCGCTCTCTGGTCGTCCGGCAACATCGGATGAATCCACAGACGGTCTCCGGCCTGCAGGTTCGGAACCTCCGCAATCGGCAGCGTTGTGCGCCCGCGTGACACCGTCACCTCCACGCGAGGCCCGATCAAATCGAAAGCGCCAGCATCCGCTCCCCATGCGACTCCAGGAACCAGAACCAGTGTTATCCAAACCAGCCAGTACCTCAGAACTGCCAACCTACCATCTCCTCCATCTTTCTATGATATTCCGAGCTGTGCCTTCCCACTTACCTGCCCCTCAAATTCATACGAAATTGAAACTCTGCGCACCCCAGCGCCGCGGGCGAACCTCACCCACCTCCACTCTGCGCACGTGCCACTTTTTGCGCCGGTGAATGGTCGATATGCACCGCTCACAATTGGCAGCCATGCGGCCGCTGTGCGATACTAATTCTGCTCAGGAGCACTGCGGTCACTCCAAGGCCGTCCGATGCCTCTGAGATCACCTCGGTAGTGCGATTGGTATCTCCGTAAGCACCCCAGCATACGGCAATTGCAGTGCAGAGCCGGGATGGCGGAACTGGCAGACGCAGCGGACTCAAAATCCGCCGATCGCAAGGTCATGGGGGTTCGATTCCCCCTCCCGGCACCAATGACACAGGGAACAATGTTCCGCTTACCTTCAGTGAAACGATTGCGGTTTCCGTGTGCTAAAATCCGCCTGATCGTTGCTCCCTATGCAGACACACGCCAACATATTGTCGTTTCTTTCGCAGGCCGAGAATAAGCAATATTTGGCCAACTTCACACGGCGGACATATCAGGAGAAGAACCTTGTTTCCGACAAGGAGACACACAGGGGAGGCGTGTTTATTGTGCTCTCCGGGCGGCTCCGAGTGTACCTCTCTTACGAGGGACGGGAGTTCACGCTCCTGTTTCTGGAGCCGGGCGATATCTTCAGCATGCACTCGGAGGCGCTGATAGAGGCTCGCGAACGTACCGAGATTCTGCTGACGGATGTTGAAGGGTTCAAGGAGTTGCTGGGTCACGTTCCTACGCTATCGATTGCGTCGATCGCGCTGCTGGGGCGGGTGCTGATGAACTCGACGCACATAATAGAGGACTTGATGTTCCGCGACGTGCGCGCGCGCCTGCTGCGCTTTCTGATTGAGACGGCGGAGCGCAAGGGACGGCCTACGGCAGCGGGAATTGAGATTCCTTTGGACCTGCACACGGAAGAAGTTGCGATGCTGATCGGTTCCACGCGCCAGTCCACGTCTTCGATACTGAATGAACTAATCAAAGAAGGTCATTTGATACGCGTGGACCGGCACACGATTGTGGTGAAGGATCTAGCGAGTCTGCGTCATCTTCGGGATGAACCGCCGAAGCGCAGGAACGTCGAACCACCGCGAAAACGCAGCGCGGTGGCGGTCACGGATGTTGATGGTGGTGAACGTGAGCGGTAACGGTTTCGCCGCCGACGCGGTTCGCGGCCAGTTGAAGGCAGTCGGTGGCGTGCTCTAGAAGGTGGGCGGCGCGTTCGAGCAGCGCGGCTGTTTCCTTATCTTCATTGGTAACCTGCTCGAACCACTTGCGCAGCTCCGCTGCGTGCTGCTGGTTGTGTCCGGCCCAGTGGGGCAACAAGACTTTCAACTTATCGGTGACTGGCGTGCTCATGTAGAGCGTCCTCCCCCTTTGGTGTGATGCGCAGAAGAAGCACACGCTGTTGAAGGCAGTCGATCTTTTCGATGCGCACATTATCGAATTGTTGTGGGCTTCGAAGAACGATAAGACCGAGATCGAATTATCTTGAACTTCGACGGAGGTAACGTTCTCGAAGCTTCGCACTTCGCGATCGCCTTCGAACAGAGTTACGCGAATGTCACACATGTTGCGCCTCCACGGATGGAGTTTGCCGCTCGGCGAGATACTCCTGTAGCCGCGTTTTGATGAAGGCAACCTCCTCCAGCACGGAACCTCCCATGTCATAGGCGGAGATGCCGCGTCGATCGGCCTCGCGAATTTGTTCGTTGACGCAGATGGAGCCGAGAAACTTCTTTTGCGGAATCGCCTGACGGATGAAGTCGAGATCGCTTGGGTCCTGCACCTTGCTGGCGACATAAGCGACGCGGCGGATGCCAATATCGGCTGCAAGTTTTTCAACCTGCGCGGCGGTTTGCAGCGAGCGCTGACCGGGTTCGACGACGACGATGAGGACATCGACCGATTCGGCGGTGGAGCGGCCAAGGTGTTCGATTCCCGCTTCCATGTCGAGAATGACCACGTCGCGAAGATCGAGCAGCAGGTGCTTCATGAGGGCGCGGACGAGCGTGTGCTCTGGGCACACGCAGCCGGACCCGCCCTGATCGACGGTTCCCATGACGAGCAGCGAGACGCCCTTGTGCTTGACGTAGAACTGTTCAGGGAGATCGTCCACCTTGGGATTGAGAATGAACAGCGAACCGTAGCCCTCGGAGGCTCCGGTCCGCTGCTTGGCCAGTTCTTTCATCTTTGAGATCGGCGTGAGACGAGCAACCTGCTCGGCGGAGATGCCGATGGAGGACGCGAAGTTTGCGTCGGGGTCCGCATCGATTGCAATAACGCGATTGCCGTCATCCGCATAAGAACGGGCGAGCAAACCCGCGAGAGTTGTCTTACCAACGCCACCCTTGCCTGCAATTGCCAATTTCATATCGACCTCTTTACCGTTGAGTTATTGATAAACGCGCTAGATTCCGAGTCCGGCGCGCCTTTCTTTAATAATCGCGAACAACTTTTCGGCGGCTGCGTCAGGGTCGGGTTCCACGAGAAAATATCCGCCGAAGATGCTCTTTACGTCTTCTGTTATCAGCTTGACGACATTGGGCGATCCGAGCGCCTGAGGCACGGTGCCGAGGTGCGTTGGCAATCCGATGGCTACGCTCCAGGTACCGATGGCAACGGCTTTCTCCGACATTGCCTCCGGAGCGCAAGCAACGACAGGAAGGTCGTTGAGATCGACGCCCAGTTTTTCAGCCAGTGCAGTGGCAACGGCTACGGCGCGGCTGTTATCCACGCAGGACCCCATGTGGAGCACAAGCGGCAGAGGCGCGTTCAGTCCCGCGGCGTTTCCGATGGCGGTGAGAACGGCTTTAAGTCCTGCGCCGGCGTACTTCTCGGTAGCTTCGGAGGTCATGAGCCCCTGCTTTGCTAAAGCTCCCGCACCGCATCCTGTCGCAAGCAGAAGAACGTTGTTCTTTGCCAACTGCTTGGCTATGCGCTGGAAGGATTCGTCCTGCTCGGTTCGCGTGTTGTTGCATCCTGCGAAGAGAGCTACGCCCTGGATATTTCCGTTCACGATGTTGTCGATGAGCGGCTTCAAGGGATCTTTGGCATCTACGGCGGAGAGCGCTGCGATGATAGCCTCGGCGCTGAAGCCAACGATGGCGGTCTGCTTGTAGTCGGGAATGTGGACGGCCTTGGGATCGCGGCGCTGATAGGCGGAGATGGCGAGGGAGATGATCTCGCGAGCGGTTTCAGCAGCGTGCTCCTCGTGGAAGCTGACATGCTTTGCCCCAGAGATCTTGTTCTCGTCCATCGTGGTGATGACCTGAGTGTGGAAGCACTGCGCAACGCGAGGAAGCGAAGGCATGATGCACTGGACATCGACCACCATGGCATCCAGCGCTCCCGTGATGATGGCCATCTCCTGCGAGAGATAGTTTGCGGCGAGGGGAATGCCGTGGCGGATCATCACTTCGTTTCCCGTGCAGCAGATTCCCACGATGTTGATGCCATCTTTGGCGCCGGCTTCGATGGCTTGCTGGTTCATCTGCTTTGCAACATCGCAGATAACTTCGCTGAGCAGCGGATTGTGTCCGTTGACGGCGATGTTGACTGCGGTCGGCTTGATGACTCCGAGATTGGCGGCAGTAATGGTCGGCTTCGGAGTGCCGAAGAGAGCGTCCGACAACTCGGTGGCCAGTGCCATTCCGTCGAAGTCAGCCAGGGCGGCGCGAACGCCTCCGAGGATAACATTGGTGTAATCTGCATCGCAGCCGACATTGGTGCGAGCCATGGTCTGCGCGACGACGGCATCGATGTTGTGCGGCATGACTCCGGCATCGGTTAGACGCTTCATGCGTTTCGAAGTCAGCGTGGCTTTGAGCCAGTTGCAGGCGGTGTGATGATCCTGGTTCTGGAAATCCTGCAGTGAGACTTCAGCGACATCGCGAACCACGTCGAGCAGACTGCGGTCATCGGTCGCGATGCCTAGTTTCTTGGCTACGGCGAAGAGTTTGACCTCATCATGGATTTTGTAATCCGCAAGCTTGCTGTCGGCAATCGCAAGGAGCGCGAGTGCGATGTGGCGTCCGTGCTCGGAGTGAGCGGCGGCGCCGGCAGCCATCATGCGTGAAAGTTGGCGGGCAACTATGGTGTCTTTGTCGGCTCCGCAAATGCCGTACTTGGGGCCTTCGCCAAAAGGATCGATACGACAGGGACCTTTCCAGCAAATGCGGCAACAGAGACCGAGCGAACCGAATCCGCACTGCGGCTGCTGCACCTGGTGACGATCGAAGATGGTTTCAATGCCGCCCGCTTTAGCGATGGGCAGCAACTCTTTAACGCTTGGATCGGATGAAGATGATTTATTCATCAGAGTTTCCTTTATAAAGGCATCCGCAGGTTACGGTGGGATTGAGCAAGTTCACGGGCTCGGGCTTCGAGCAGCGCACGGCGGTATTCTTTGAGATTCACGAGGCGAATGGCCTTTGTGGGGCAAGCCTCGACGCAGGCGGTATCGGCCTTGCCATTCTTTGCGCGCCAGTCGGTGCAGAGGTCGCATTTCTTCGCAACCCCACGGTTGGTGCAGGAGTCCTCGGATACCGGCTCATCGGAACAAACCGTGATAGCGCCGAACGGGCAAACCATGGCGCATTGCTTGCACCCGATGCAGTTCTTCTCGCTGATAAGAATTTGTCCGTTGGATTGACGGCAAGCTCCTGTGGGGCAGACAAAAGTGCATGGTGCATCCTCACATTGCCTGCACTGCATTGGTAAGGTGATGTCGTCGGCCACAACAACGCGATTTCGCGGGTGCAAGGGGCGCGAGTTGACGACGGACGTCATGAGATCCGTTCCGTCGCCATGCGCTACCGCACACGCAAGCTCACAACTGTGGCAGCCCAGACATTTGTCGGCATTGGCGTAAATAATTACATTCTCTTTATAGGACTGCATCGTGTTCTCTCCTGCCGGGAAGCGCTTGCAGACGGCTGTGAATACGCCTCCCGGCTTTCGATAGGGAGTTCGTCTGCGCGGTTTGCGGACGAGCCGTTCTCCCTGGGCAATACAACAGCAAAAGCTGAAACGATTTGCGATACCCCCATGCGCATGCCTGCAAAAAGTTAAAGGTGGCACACGAAAGCATCGTCATTGTCGTTCGCCTGCGCGGCACAAGATGTCGGCTGGCGGACACTTCGCAAAATAAACTTGACCCAGCCGTACTATCTCTCCGTGCAGGAAATACAAGGGTCGATGCTGTTAACAATCAAGGGGACATCGGAAACCTTGTTCCCCTTCATCATGGGTGAAAGAGCGCTCCAGTTCATGTAGCTGGGAACCCGCCATTTCAGCCGCGCGGGCTTATCGGTTCCATCGGTGCGAAGGTAATAGATCAGTTCGCCGCGCGGAGCCTCGGATTTGGCGATAGCTTCTCCAGATGGAACCTCAGGGAATGCAGAAGAAGTGACTGGACCTTCCGGCATCCGATCCATGCACTGGCGCAGGAGGTCGAGCGCGACCTGCGCTTCGCGGATGCGTACCATGGCGCGAGACCAGATGTCGCCGTCGGGCTGCGTCACAACCTCCACATCCAGGCGGTCGTAGGCGGCGTAGGGAGCCTTGGTGCGCACGTCGTAGGCAACGCCGGAGCCGCGCGCCACGGGGCCGACAAGTCCGAGTTCCAGTGCCTGCTCGCGAGAGAGCACGCCAACACCGCGGGTGCGGGAGAGGATTGTGCGATTGGTTTCATAGAGGTGGCGCACTTCTTTCAGCAGAGGCTCGACTCTGTTGAGCTGAGACTTCAGATACTCCTGCTGCGTGGCGTCAAGATCAAAGCGGACCCCTCCAATGCAGTTAGCGCCGAGATCCATGCGGTTGCCGAAGATGGACTCTTTTACATCCTGCATGATCTCGCGAATTTCCATTACGTGCATGAAGAGCGTGTCGAAGCCGAGAATGTGGGCGAGGATTCCAACGTTGAACAGATTGGAGGCAATGCGCTTGGTTTCGTCAGCGACGGTGCGGAGAAATTCCGCGCGCTCGGGAATCTCAATTCCGGCGATCTCTTCGAGAGCCATGCAAAAGGTGGAGGGATGGCTGTTTGAACACAGGGAGCAGACGCGCTCGGTGAGAATGATGTTCTGCGTGAAGTTGCGTTTCGTGGTGAGGTACTCGATGCCGCGATGAACGTGGCCCGCCGTGATCTCGACTCCGGCAATGGTCTCGCCCTGCAACTCAATCTTGAAGTACATTGGCTCTTCGAGAGCCACGTGCAAGGGTCCAATCGGGATTTTGTAAGTGCTGGTCATTTCTGCTCCTCGCGCGCGCCAAGAATTCTCTCCCAGAGAGTTTTGGTGCTGGCCGCGTTCACCAGTGCGGAGAATGGAACGAGGCGGTCGAGCACTCCAGCGTCGATGCTTTCATCGAGGAAGAGGCGCTGGTGGCTGGGACAGCCGCGAACTTTGATGTTGTATAGCTCCATGAACTCGCGCTCGTTCCATTCGGCCGTGCGAAAGATCGAAGAAAGAGAGTCGACCTCGCCCTCAAGGGGAATCTGGACGGTGACGGTGAGCGTGTCTCCATCAAGATCGAAGTGATAAGCGATGTCGTGGCGTCCTGCTTCGCGTGCGCGCTCGGGCAAGGTGGCGGTGACGGTGCTGAGCCGGGCCTGCCCCCGCTGGAGCGACTCGGCTACGGCGAGCAGGTCATCGCTGCTGGCAAGGCGGCACCAGGAGATGCTTACGCCTTTGCGGTTGGTGTGGATTTCGAGCGTGTACCGCCCGGCGAAATACACGGGCAATATCTGCTGCAGAAATGTTTCGAGTTCGGGCTTCATCGCTTGCCTCCTGCGCTTACGCTCTGGCGGCAGATGGGGCAGAGCTGCCGGAGAGCTTGAATTTGCGGGCTATCTCCACGAAAGGCTTTCTGCATCAACGGAAGCGGCGCGGGAAGCATCCGCTGTCCGCACTCCCGGCACGCCTGGTAGGGGACCGTGCCCTGTTCGACCAACTGGTACTTCTGCTCCTGCGGGTGCGCCAAATGCCAGTCGTTGGATAGATGGATCGCGTGGGACATGCAATTCTGCTCGCACATGCCGCAGAATACGCAACTGTTGTGCCAGAGGGTGAAGCGCATTCCTTCGGCGGTTTCGTCAAAGTGAATGGCTCCCGCGGCGCAGACGTATTGGCAAGTTTGGCAGCCGCTGCATCGTGAGGCGTCAAACTCAACGCGTCCGCGATACTTACTGGGAGTGGTCGCTTCGGCAAAGGGAAAAGGCTCCGTGGATGGGCCTTTCAGCAGATTTCGAACTAGGATTGAAAGCCACACGACGTCAGCTCCGGGACTCGAATATCTTGATAGCTTGCGCGATGCCCTCAATGATCGCCTGTGGGCGCGGAGGACATCCGGGCACGTTCACATCGACTGGCAGAAGTTCATCGAGCGCAGTCGTCATGGTGTAGCTCTCGCGGAAAACTCCTCCGGAGATGGGGCAGATACCAACGGCGACGGTGACTTTTGGGTTTGGAATCTCGTTGTATAGACTGAGCACCTTTGCCCGGACACGCGCGGTGATGGGGCCGGTGATGAGCACGATGTCGGCGTGCTTGGGACTGGCGCAGTACTGGCATCCAAGGCGCTCGACATCATAGCGGGGAATGATGGCCGTAGTCGCCAACTCTACATCGCATCCGTTACACGAGCCCGCGTTGATGCGATAAAGCCAGGGAGATTTGCGGGCGAATTTTGAAAGTAGATTCATCTTCGTTTAGCTCCGCCAAAGAACGGCAGCCAGACTCGCGAGTCCAAGAAGGCCGGGCCACTGAATAAGAAAACGGAAAGCCTGATCGATGCGCATGCGGCCCATTGAAGCTCGCAGGACAGCCGTTCCGATGGCCGATACGACTAGGCACTTGAGGACAAAGCACAGTAAGCCGAGGGCTCCGGCCGGCGCATTGGGATAGAACAGCGCAATGCCCAGCGAGACGACGACTCCCGCTTTCATGGCAGACATCATTTTGAAAACTCCAAGTAGAGGACCGGAGTATTCAAGCAGCGGGCCTTCTAGCACTTCGGATTCGGCTTCGGGAATATCGAACGGAACAATGCCAAGATTCGCGGGAAAGAAGAGTAGAAATGCTGCGAGCGCTGGCCACATGCGCGGATCGAAGAGAAAGGCTCCATGAGCTTGCTGGTAGGAGACGATATCGTTCAACGAGAGCGCGATGAAGCCGCCCTGCGCGCGGCCCACGCGGATGGCCACGCTGAGAAGCACCAGCAGGATGGGAGCTTCGTAGGCCATCATGATGGACAATTCGCGCGAGAAGCCGATCGCTCCATAAGGCGAGCCGGAGCCTGACCCGGCAAGCATGAGAGCGATGGCCGGGACCGCCAATAGATAGAAGAGAACGACGAGGTCTCCGAGCGCGGAGGGTGCGGCGTGAACACCGGCAATGGGAATCATGACCGCCGCCACCGTCATGCTGCAGGCGGCAACGAAGGGCATGAGCTTAAAGAGCGGCGCGGGCGCATCCTGCGGGATGGAGGTGTCTTTGCGCATGAGCTTCAGAAGATCGAAGAACGGCTGAAGCAGAGGCGGACCGACACGGCGCTGCAGACGAGCACGTAGTCTGCGCTCAACGCCTTTCAACAGAAGGCCGAGAGTAAGCAGGAAGAGGCCGCCGGGAAAGACGAGTGTCTGGAAGATCAGGCTTGAGAGATCAGACATGCTGCTCCTCCTCTTCGTGCACTCGAAGCGCGTGGCGGACGAGGGTGTTGGGCTGTTCGTAGAGATTGGCGGCTCCGGTTTGCGCCTGGCGCAGATCGAAGTCGATGGCTCCGGAGGTGTAGAGGCGCGTGCAAACCGTGGTGCGATTGCAGAGCCGCAGATAGATCGTCGAGACCAAAGCGAGGACTGCCATCAACGCAAACATCGCCGCGGGACTCCATGCGTTAGCACCCGGCAGCGATCCGGTCCAGGTAGCAGAAATGGCGGGCAGTCCGAGCGCGGTCTGGATGTGCATGATGGGGACGAGGACGAGTCCGGGCACCACGCTTATTACGACGCTGACAGCGGTAAGCAGGCCGATGGGCAGCAGCATGGAAGCCGGTGCCTCGGTCATGGACGCGCTCGCAGGCGACGGCTGTCCCATGAATGCGGCGTGCGCAAACTTGAGCACGGCAGCCAGCGTGAATAGGCTGGAGATCAGAGCCGACATCGCGAGGAAGTAATGATTCGATTGCAAGGCCGCTTCGTAGATAAGCCACTTCGAGGAAAAGCCATTGAATGGCGGCACGCCGGAGATCGAAAGTCCGGAGAGGAGGAAGCATGAGAACGTGATGGGCATTCGTTTAGCGAGGCCGCCGAGTTCGTCGAGCGAATGAACGTGCGCCTGTGCCAGAATGCATCCGGCGCAGAGGAAGAGTGTGTTCTTGAGCAGCATGTGGTTGACGAGATGGAAGAGGCCGCCTGCGACTCCCAGTGATGAGCCAAGGGAGACGCCAAGCAGCATGTATCCGATCTGGCTCACCGTGCTGTAGATCAGCAGGCGCTTGATGCCGGTCTGAATGACGGCCATGGCACCCGCGTAGAGCATGGTGATGGCCGCAATCACGGCGACGACGTACTGGAGAGTATCGATGCCGGTAATGCGTCCCAGCTTGCAGAGAACCAGCGCTCCGCCGAAGGCCGCGGTCAGCTTGAGGACTCCGTAAACGCCGCTCTTGAGCAGCACGGCTGAGATGTATCCGCTGACAGGCGTCGGCGCCGTGGGCGGATGCATTTGCACATCGATGCGGACGGGCAGAACGGCTGCCTTCATGAGCATTCCGGCGACGATGGCAGACACGGCGCCAATCACCCAGGCGGCAGGCATATTGCCAACGCTGCTTGCAATGAGATCGAGGCGGAAGGTTCCGGCGCGCGTGCAGAGCATCGCGATGCCGAGGAACATGAAGCTCGCGCCAACCACATTGAAGACGAAATACTTTGTGCCCTCGACGATGGCATCGGGAGTCTCTTCGTGGATGATCAGGAAGTAGAGCGTCCAACTGCTCATGATTTCCCAGAAGGCGAAGAAGCTGAGGAAATCATTGCTGGCGACCATACCAAGCAGTCCGCCGATCATGGAGACAAATAGAAAGTAGTAGCGGCTGTGAGCGTGCGAGTGGCGCAGATATCCGATGGAGTAAAGAAGGTTGACGCACCCCACGGCGGCGATAAGGGCGGCAAACCAGTAGGAGAGCAGATCGAAGCGGTTACTGCGAAGCAGGATGGCCGCCAGCGCGATGGCCATCGACGCAACCGCGACGCTTCCGGCTGCAACAGTGGAGCGCTTGCCAACAAAGTATGCAAGGATCGCTCCGGCGAAGGCGATGATGGCGCAGGCGGGCCAGAGGAGCTGCAGCGACGGAACTGGCGTGACAGGAATTCCGCTGCTGACAGCGACAACGTCGGCCACGGACTTTGCGTATCCGAGCGCGAAATTGGGGAAGACTCCCGCGAGCATCACGAGCGCCGTCAGCATCAGGATCGATAGCCTCATGGTGAATGGCGCGGCAGACAGTTCTGGGCCTTCATAGGTGGCAAAGAAGAGCAGTCGAATCACGCGCGAGTAGTAGATGGCTGCCAGCACGCCGCCGAAGAGCATAACGGCGGCAAGCAGCAGGTGTCCGCTCTGCACGCTGGCATAGATGAGGGCGAACTTGCTGAAGAATCCGCCGAAGGGCGGCAGACCGCTGATGGAAAGAGCGGCAATGCTGAAGCAGATGGATTCCAGAGGGAGCTTGCGGCCCGCGCCTTTGAGTCCGTCAATCGAATACTGGTGCGTGCGGAGGATGAGCGCTCCGGCAGCGAGGAAGAGCACGGTCTTCATGATGGCGTGGTTGATCACGTGATACATGGAAGCCGTCACGCCAATGTAGGTTCCAAGCGAGAGGACAGCGACGATCTCGCCAACCTGCGCCAGGGTGGAGTACGCGAGCATTCGCTTGATGTGCGTCTGGCGGTAGGCCATCGCTTCGCCAAACAGAAGCGTGATGACACCGGAGGCGCCTAACAGAAAGGTCGGAAGATTGGGCCATCCGGCAAAGAAGCTGCTCGATAGCGTGGCGGCTCCAAGAATGAGATAGAGAATCTTCAGCAGGCCGAAGACTCCGGCCTTGGTCACGATGCCGGACATGGGGCCTGAGATGGAGGACGGCGCGACAGGGTGAGCATCGGGCAGCCAACTGTGCAGGGGGAAGAGTCCTGCCTTGACCGAGAAGCCGGCCATAAAAAGCAAGGCAACGATGGTGGCGACCGCAGGAGTCAGGTGCGCGGCGTTCGCCGCGATGGCGGCCATGTCAAAGGTGCCAAGGTGTGCGTGCAGGACGAGGATGCCCAGGTGCATGACATACGCACCGGAGGTGCACATGAGAAAGTACTTGAGTCCGGCGCGAAGAGCATCCTGCGTCTGTTCGTGAATCACAAGAAGATAGGAGCTCCAGGTCATCAGTTCCCAGAAGACGTAGAAGTTTCCGAACTGGCGCTCGGTGGCTACTCCGAGCAACGAGCCGAGCATAAGGAATAGCAGGAAAAAGTATCGATTGCTGAATCGTCCGGTGATGTACGAAGTGGAGTAGAGGACGACGACAAAACAGATTCCGGCAAAGAGGACGGCGCAGAGCCAGGAGGCAGCGTCGGCGGTTTGGTGCCAGGCGAGGTAGAGCGTTGCGGCAGCCAGAGCCACGGCGGCAAAGTTGCGTAGCCGCGCACTAACGAGGCCCATTGCGAACAAGGCAAATCCACCGGCGTAGGGAAGAAGGACGAGGAACGACCACGGGCTTTCGTATTCGGGAACTATGCCCGGGCAACGGCTGGCGAGCGAGGTGGCTACCCGCAGCAGCGCTTGCGGAAACAGGCTCATCTGGATGGTCAACGCCGACAGCGCGAGAATTCCAAAAGTGGAGGGCGACCAGTTGAGCTTCCAGCGAACAGACTCCGTGGACGAGGTTTGTTCGAAGCAGATTCTCTGGATGATGTAGACGTTGTAGGCCGCTGCGATGATGCTCGCGACGGTTCCGGCGGAAGCCAATGCCCAGTGTCCGGTTTCGACGGCGGCGTAAAGAACGAGGAACTTGCTGAACGATCCTTTGAAGGGTGACAGGCCCATCACGGAGAAAAGTCCAAAGCCAAAAGCGAGCGCTACAAATGGCTCGCGCTGCCAGCTTCCGGCAAGGCGATCGAGCCGGGACGATCCAGCCTTTCGGATGAGGACGGCCAAGGCCAGAAATACGAGCCCACGCATGACAAGCTGATAGGCAAGGTGGAGGAACGCACCGGCCCATCCAGCGGCCGTGTGCAACCCGAAACCCATGAGAACGAAGCCGCACTCGGCCACGGTGGCGAGAAGCATTGCGTGAAGCACATTCCGCATCTTTGCCAATGCAGCCAATTCGCCAATGATGAGGAGGACGGCGCCGGTGAGGGCCAAGATTGAAGACGAAGTCATGGCGTCCATAGGGTGCAGAGAGTGTCATCTGCCAACAATGACTTTAGAGGGCGGCGGAAGGCCTGGCTGTCAGCCAGCGGACAGCATTGAAATTTTAGGCGAAGAGCGTCGGGACCGCGGCCGCGCTCTATGAATCTCGAATCATTCAGAGAGTGAAATTCTGAGCAATCGTCTCAGTTTCGCCCGCGCGGATTGCGCTCGCGTGGCGGCCCGAGCAAAAGCTGTTCGTCGCTACAATCCTGCGGCAGCTAGCCCCGTTGCAGAGCGGGAGTTTCCTTCTTCTCCGGGCGCTCCTGTGTCCCCGATAAACGGATTGCACTCACAATCAGTTTCGCGCACGCATCAAGCCCCAGCGTGCTGTTTACGCATAGCTGGTAAAGCCCGCGATCCGACCAATCGCATCCATAGTAGTCCCGCGTGTAATGGGCGCGCTCGGAATCCATGCTCCGCAGCAGAGCTTGCAGGTCGCTCTCGTGCAAGTGGCGATTCTTCACCCTGTTGAGTTTCTCCATCATCGGCGCGTACACCATCACATTAAGTGCTCTCGGTTCGTTGCGTAACACGCACTGCGATCCGCGTCCCACGATCACGCAGTTTCCCTGCTTTCCAGCCTCCCGGATAACCTGGGCCGTAAACTCCTGAAGCATATCGTGGCCCATTTCCATATCCATGCCTCCACCGAGATAAAGCTCGGGACCGCCATGACGGAAGCCGCGCAGCACACGTTCCCACCAGGCGCAGGTTCGTTCGTCTGCATTCTCGGCCCACGACGGGTCCACCTCTCCCATCGCCGCGGCCTTCGCGATAATCTCTTTGTCAACAAGCTGCCAGTTCAGTAATTCCGCCACCATTCGCCCAATGGCTGCGCCGCCACTGCCATACTCTCTTGCGATCGTAACAATGTTGAACATACTTCCCTTTCTTATCCCGCGATCCTGACGCCCCTGGCGTAGGTGCTTCGAGATTCTCTACTTTCGCACAACGCCTTCGCACTGCTGGACCACATTCCGCTTATATCGACCGCTCCTTCCACCCAGCGGCACGCCCTCCACAATATCGATGCCGAACTCTTTCAGATCCTCAAGTCGTTGCGGATGATCGCTGATGACGCGTATGCGTTCAGCGTGAAGGCAGTGCAATATCTGAGCGCTGAACCCAGCCAGCAGGAGCCTGCGATGAGGAGACGCCCAAAGGGTTAGGAACGGATCGTCATGGTTAGCCAGTGAGTCCGCCAACGGATGTTCTTCGCTGTTTGCCGATTGCGGTGTGGGAACACAGATGACAATACCGCTTCCCTCACGACTTATGAGATTGAGGCTTTCGTCGAACGAACCGCGGAGGTAGGTAAGGAGCGGTGCAGCGGTGTTACCAATCAACGATACCGGCTCGATCCGAACCAGCGGAGCCTTCGCCTCAAAATCCTTCTCGCCATTTGAAAGCACGGCGCATGAATTAAATACTTCCGAGACATAGTTCGTGAAGTTAAAGGCGCCGTATCGTGTTTCCAAATGGATTGCGGCCGTGGGCCTCACAAGGGTCTCGTTTGCGATTCGATACTCTATCAATCGCGAAATACCGAATAGTCTTAATCCATGTAATCGCGCAAACTCCCTTATCGCAGTCATGGAACGAAGAGGGGTGCCATTATCATGCAGGACATTACAGATAAACCCTGAAGGACTCAGCCCTGCCAGCCGCATCAAGTCCACAAATGCTTCGGCATACCCCGGTCGCGCCAGAACTCCATGCTTGCGTGTGCGCAATGGAACAATTCGATGTTTCATGTCATCCGCGAGGCGTCCGCGAGCAGTTGGCTTACCTCGCTGCTCATCGGAAAACGATGCTGACAGTTCGAATTCTTTCTTTAGTTCCTTTGGCAATTGAATCTTTCGAGGCTGCGCTTTTTGAGTCTGCGCTAAATACATACGTCCACCGGCGACGGATTCCATAAAACGAAGCGTCTTCACCGAGGCATTGTCTAGCGCGGCCACAACGTGAGCTTCGCTGGAGTGGGTTTCATCATCGATCACGATAAGCACTCGTCCACACCGCAGCTCGTCCAATGCCTCCGGTACTGTACAGATAAGGTTGAATCTCTCAGCCATAATCTCTCTGAACCCGTCTAGCCAGATGTGCCCGCGTGCGCACGTTATCATCCGAGCTTCCCTGAGTTTGAACGCCTACCAGAGCCAATAAATTGCCAATTGCTTCGCACGCGAAGCAACCCTATTCACATGCACGAATTTAGCCATTCGTTCAAGAAACCGTCACGCGTTGAATTACAACGAGATGGATTGGGAGGCCCCCTGATGAATCGGAAAATGCCTGACCCTATACGGGCAACTGCGGCGGACAATCGCAAGATATCAAGGCCAGGTCGTCGCCAATCGGCGTCTCTCGGGCACACACTCAGGGGAAGAGTTCATTTTCTTGAACATTGGCGAGTCCAGGCGTACATGGGGTAGCAGCTCTCAGCGGCAAACTGCCGTCCATATTTCCCGCTTGAATCAACGAGATCACCAACTGACAATCCGTTATCCTCTCGACCAAAGAGCAGAAGGCCGCCATTCACGGCTTTATCAGGCCCACAATCGAGATTTCGATGTCTTTCATCTGGCCCGAAACTGCCGACCAGATTCTCGACTTTCCCTGGCGGTTCCTATAAATGAACTTTGGAGACCGGGGACACTAGCCGCCGTCAGAAAGTGCCTACATCGCGGCACTGCCCTAATCTGGGCAGCAACCGAGCCATGCCAAGCCAGTTCTCGCCATCCGCTCAAGGGGTTAGGAGCAGATCGGAATGGCACGACGCGTGCCATTCATAAGTCGAGAGGTCTATCCAATGCTTCGAGTCGAATTCCATGATGCGGCGGGAGTGACATTTGTTCGCATGGAGGGGCGGTTGGTAGGCAAGTTTGCGGAAGATACGCGCGAGTTGATCCTTCGTCACGACTTTCCTTCGAAACTGGTGGTGAACTTGTCTGATGTCAGCTTCGTCGACGCCACTGGCGAGCAAGCTCTGTCTTGTTTTAGTCGAATTGGTGTGAGATTCATTGCCGAGAACGCATACTCGCGAAACGTTTGCGAGCGTTTACGCCTGCCGTTAGCTCCGCCTCTTTCAGTTGCCGGGAGTTACCAAAAACCGCGCCTTCGATAACAGCGGAGGTTGAGCGACTCTGATAATCTCCAGGAACTACTGAAGTGAAACTTCTCGTTGAAGGACTTCAGCGTGCAACTCCGAGAACGGGATTAGATCAGCTATTTAGTTTCTTGAAAGGAATATGAATGCGCAGTCTTAACAACAGTTGGAAGGCGGGCACGAGCCCGCGGTGCACTTCATTTTGCACTTCATCGCGATATTTCGCAGCGATTGCGCTCAGCCTCGCAGTCCTATTGGGTTCGTCCTGCAAAACGAAAACTAAGGCTCCCGCGCCGCCCCCAGCTGAAGTTGCGTTTGTTGAACTTCGTCCCGAACGAGTCGTATTGACGACTGAACTACCCGGAAGGACGGCGGCATTTCTTGTCGCGGAGATTCGTCCGCAGGTGAATGGTCTGATCAAAGAGCGTCTCTTCCGCGAGGGCGCAAACGTGAAAGCCGGAGAATTGCTCTACCAAATTGATCGGGCGCCTTACCAGGCCGCCTACGAGCTGGCGAAGGCGGCGGTGGCAACCGCCGAAGCCGAGCTTCAGATGGCGAAATCCAACCTTCCCGCGATACAGTCTCGCGAGCAGCGTCTGAAGGGCTTGGTTGCGGTTCACGCCGTTGGGCAACAGGAATATGACGATGCGCATGCAGCGCTTCAGCAGGCCGAAGCAACCGTCGCGGCGCGCGAATCGTCCGTGGCTTCCGCCCGCGCTGCGTTGGAAAGCGCCCGTATCAACCTGTCCTACACGCCCATTCGTTCTCCCATCTCGGGGCGCATCGGAATTTCAAATATCACAGTGGGAGCTCTTGCCACGGCCTACCAACCCACGCCGCTGGCAGTCGTTCAAAAGTTGGATACGATTTATGTGGACGTAGTTCAGTCCAACTCCGAGGTTCTGCGCTTGCGCCAGCACCTGCAATCCGGACAACTGAAGTCGAACGGTTCAGTCCAGAGCAAGGTCACGCTGCTGTTGGAAGATGGCACGCAGTACCCCCTCGCGGGAACCCTTCAATTTCGCGACGTAACGGTCGATCCGACGACTGGGTCCATGACGTTGCGCATCGTGTTTCCGAATCCTGACTCGATTCTTCTTCCCGGCATGTTTGTGCGTGCGCGAGTAGAAGAAGGCGCCACCGATCAGGCGTTGTTGGTTCCACAGCAAGGTGTAACCCGTGATACGAAGGGACAGCCGGTAGCGTACATCGTCTCGAATGAAAACAAAGTTGAGCAGCGGGTCTTGCAGCTCGACAGACCGATTGGCGACAAATGGCTTGTGACATCCGGACTCGCACCGGGCGACCGCGTGATTGTGGAGGGGACTCAGAAGGTACGCTCAGGAGATGCTGTCCGGGCAATTGCCTTCAAGGGCACAGACACACCGAAGCAAGATGCGCAGCCTCTCGCAGGTGAAAGGAGAGGTCATGTCTAAATTCTTTCTGGATCGCCCGGTATTTGCATGGGTGATCGCCATTGCCATGATGGTCGGTGGTGGACTGGCAATTTATTCGCTCCCGATCTCGCAGTATCCGCCGATTGCGCCGCCATCGATCGCGGTCACCGCGAGATATCCGGGCGCTTCGGCAAAAACGGTAGAAGATAGCGTTGTCCAGATTATCGAACAAAAGATGACCGGACTGGACCGAATGCTGTACATGTCCGCGACCAGCGATTCGTCCGGACAGGGTGCGATTACATTGACATTCGCGCCAGGAACCGATCCGGACGTGGCCTGGTCGAAGGTGCAAAACAAGCTCCAGCTTGCGATGCCCATGATGCCGGAGGTGGTGCAACAGCAAGGCGTGACGGTAAGTAAATCGACCCGCAACTACCTCATGCTGGTGGGGCTGGTTTCCAGCGACCCTTCAGTGGATGCTAACGACCTTAGCGATTACGCCATGTCTCAAATTCAGCCGAGCTTGGGACGAGTTGCAGGTGTTGGCGAGGTTGAAGCGTTCGGATCCCAGTACTCCATGCGAGTGTGGTTGAACCCGGACAAACTCACTCAGTACAACATGACCGTGGACGACCTGGTCGCCGCGATTCGCACCTACAACGTCGAAGTCTCCGCAGGCCAGTTTGGCGGTCTTCCCTCAGTTTCTGGACAACGACTTAATTCGTCCATCGTTGTACAGTCGCTACTCAAGACACCAGAAGAGTTCGGTAGCATCCCTCTGCGGACCAACACTGATGGATCAGTTGTACACGTAAGAGATGTGGCGCGCACTGAATTGGGGACCGAATTCTACGACGCGAAGTCATCGTTCAATGGAATGCCATCGACGGCGCTCGCAGTTCGCCAGGAAGCGGGCGCTAACGCACTGGACACTGCTGCCGCAGTCAGAGCCAAAATGCAGGAGTTGTCGAAGTATTTCCCTTCCGGAATGAAAGTTGTTTATCCGTACGACACAACTCCCTTCGTGAAAGTCGCCATTGGCGAGGTAGTGAAGACTCTCATTGAGGCGATTTTTCTCGTTTTCTGCATCATGTATCTCTTCCTGGGCAACATGCGAGCCACGCTCGTGCCCACTATCGCCGTTCCCGTTGTGATTCTCGGAACGTTCGGAGTGCTGGGAATCCTCGGATTCTCCATCAACATGCTGACCATGTTCGCCATGGTGCTGGCGATCGGGTTGTTGGTTGACGACGCGATCGTCGTCGTCGAGAACGTGGAACGCGTGATGAGCGAAGAGGGCCTTTCGCCCCGCGAGGCGACCCGGAAGTCGATGGACCAGATTACGGGAGCTCTGGTCGGAATTGGACTCGTGCTATCCGCGGTCTTCGCTCCGATGATCTTCTTCCCTGGATCGACGGGCATTATTTACCGGCAGTTCTCGGCGACCGTGATTACATCCATGCTTTTGTCCGTGCTTGTCGCCTTGATATTGACGCCGGTTCTGTGTGCGTCACTGCTCAAGCCGGTTGAAAAGGGTCATGAGGCAGCCGAGAGCGGAGTCCGCTTTCTTCGTCCGTTCTTTCTCGGGTTCGATCGCTTTTTCTTCTTTTTGCGCGACCGTTACACCTCCGTGGTCGGTCACATACTCGGAAGGAAGATCCGATTTGCGGTCGTGTTCCTGTTGATCGTTGGTGCAATGATCTTCGCGTTCCGCCGAATGCCAACAGCGTATTTGCCTGACGAGGATCAGGGTACGCTGATGACGATGATCCAACTCCCTGCGGGCTCCACGCGAGAACAAACCGAAGCGGTTCTCAAGAAGGTGCAGGACTATTACCTTGTGAACGAGAAAGACTCAGTTGAATCCTGCATGACGGTCGCGGGTATGAGTTTCGCAGGCAGAGGCCAAAATCAGGGCCTGGCTTTTATCATGTTAAAAGACTGGAAGTTGCGGGATCGACAGGACCTGCGAGTAAAAGCAGTCGCAGCGAGAGCGACGCGACAATTCTCCGGGTTCAAGGAAGCGATGGTGTTCGCATTTCCTCCACCTGCGGTCGTTGAGCTAGGCTCCTCTACCGGATTCGATTTCATGCTTCAGGATCGAGGTGGATTGGGGCACGAGAAGCTGATGCAAGCTCGCTCTCAGTTGCTGCAGATGGCGGCAAAGGATCCAAGGCTGGTTCGGACTCGTCCCAATGGATTGGACGACGTCCCTGAATATCGTACCGATGTGGATTGGGAGAAAGCTGGCACGCTCGGAGTTCCTATCTCAAACATTCACAACACCATTTCCGCTGCATTCGGTAGCTCGTATGTGAACGACTTCATACAAGGTGGACGCGTCAAGAGAGTCTACGTCCAGGCGGATGCGCCCTTTCGTATGCTTCCCAGCGATTTGGATCGCGTGTACGTCAGGAACAGCAAGGGCGGAGTCCTGCCCGTCACTTCTCTCCTTAAGGAGCGCTGGGTTTATGCCTCTCCGCGTCTGGAGAGATACAACAGCTTCCCATCGTTGGAATTCTTTGGCGAAGCTGCTCCAGGCAGAAGTTCCGGCGAAGCAATGCAAGCCATGGAAGAGATAGCCGCGAAACTTCCAGCCGGTATTGGATATGAATGGACGGCACTCTCATACCAGGAGCGGATGGGCAGCTCACAGACTGGACTCCTGTACTCGTTCTCGATTCTGGTGATTTTTCTTGTACTCGCGGCCCTGTACGAAAGTTGGTCCGTGCCGATCTCCATCATGCTTGCACTGCCACTGGGAGTCATTGGCGGCGTGCTCGCATCCTCCTCCAGGGGTATGCCAAATGACGTTTACTTCCAGATCGGTCTGTTGACGGTTCTTGGACTAACGACCAAGAACGCCATTCTGATCGTTCAATTCGCAAAAACCAGGATGGAAGAAGGCTTGGGCCTTCTAGAAGCAACTCTTGAGGCAGCCAAGCTTCGCCTCCGTCCAATCGTGATGACTTCCATGGCATTCGGGTTCGGTGTCCTTCCACTTGCAATCGCAACTGGCGCGGGCGCGGGCGCCGAGAGGGCAATTGGAACAAGCGTTATTGGTGGAATGGTCACGGGCACGTTCCTTGCGGTCTTCTTCATTCCTCTGTTCTTCGTGATGGTCGTGCAACTGGTGGAGAGACTCCGCAACAAGGGTAAAAAGCAACACTCGATCGTAGAGTTGGAAACAGTTCAGGGAGGACACTGATATGCGCCAGGAACTCTTGTCGGTACTGTGCATAGGGGTGTGTCTCTCGGGATGCGCTCACGCACAAAAGTATGAACGCCCCGCCGCGCCTATAACTTCAACGTGGCCTCAAAGCGCAACCACTCCGTCGCAGAGTTTGACCGGAGCAGTCGCGGCCGAAACCAAATGGCAGGATTTCTTCACGGACAAGAATCTTCAGTCTGTCATCGGGCTCGCGTTGTCGAATAACCGCGATCTCAGGATTGCCGCGCTAAACGTGGACCGGACGCAAGCGCTGTACAGAATTCAACGCTCGCAACAGTTCCCGGAGCTTGACGCTACCGCCGGCGCCGATCTGTACCGTGTCCCAAAAGACCTCTCCGCGACCGGCGGGGCTTACACCTACCGGCAATACAACCTCGGCGGAAGCGTCAACTGGGAGCTTGATTTATTCGGACGCGTTCGAAGCTTGAAGCGAGAAGCGCTGGAGCAGTTTTTCTCCACTGAACAAGCGCGGAGCGCCGCCCAGATATCTCTCGTTGCGCAGGTCGCAAACACCTATCTCACGCTCGCCGCGGATAGGGAAAACCTGAAATTGGCGCAAGCCACGCTCGATGCGCAACAAGCCTCTCTTGAGTTGGTGAAACAAACGCGGGATGCGGGAATTGGCTCCGATCTCGATCTGCGTCAGGCAGAGAGCCAGGTAGAAGCCGCGCGAGTAGATATCGCGCGGTACACCGGGCAGATTTCGCTCGACGAGAACGCGCTCAACCTACTGGTGGGAGCGCCGGTGGCAGCTACTCTGCTGCCGAATGAACTGGATACTCATGGAGTAACAAAGGAGCTTTCCGCTGGGTTGCCATCCGACGTGCTGCTTCGTCGGCCTGACATTTCGGCCGCGGAGCACCAGCTGAAATCCGCAAACGCCAACATAGGCGCTGCGCGAGCCGCGTTATTCCCGCGCATCACCTTGACCGGTGGCGGCGGCGTGATGAGCCCTGGGCTCTCGGATCTGTTCAAGAACGATCCGCAGACTTGGAGCTTCTCCCCGCAGATCGTATTGCCAATCTTTGACGCTGGCGCTCGCCGGGCCAACCTGAAAGTCGCTCGCATTGACCGGGACGTCGCCGTCGCGGAATACGAGAAAGCTATCCAGTCGGGCTTCCGCGAAGTGAGCGATTCCTTGACGTTAAGGTCTAAACTCACGGAGCAGCAAGAGGCTCAACAGGCTCTGGTCGGCACGTTGGAAGATACCTACCGCCTCTCCGATCTACGCTACAAAGCTGGGATCGACGGTTACCTGACTGTGCTTGTCGCGCAGCGATCCATGTACGCGGCACAGCAAGCGCTGGTGAATCTCCGGCTTGCTCGCCAAAGCAATCTTGTGACTCTGTACAAGGTCCTGGGTGGAGGAGTTTAATTCACAGCAAGCGGTAGCACAGAGAGGAGAGGCTGCTCTGTTACTCGGATCGATTCCCTGTGCTATCGCTCGCGACTTCCTTTGATACTTGTTAACGAGAGTGCTAGCTTAGATACTTATGAACGAAAAGGCACTTGGAGCAGCGAGTGATAATGGCAGGTATCGAACTCTGCTGGAGGTGTCGGGGGCAATAGCGAGCCAGCCTAGTCTGCAAGCTATTCTTCAGAGTTTGCGGCGTTTGCTTTCGAAAGTTGTTCCATTTGACGCGGTCAGCATCCTCCTTCTCAGCGATGACGGAAAGTCGATTCGCCTGTTTGCGTTTGATAGCGGCGAGGAGCGGCCTCGCATCGAGATCGGCGCTGAAATTCCGTTTACGGGGACATCTGCTGGAAGAGCAATCGATGAGCAGGAGCCTATTTATGTTCCCGATCTTAAGGCAGAACTGGCCAGAATCCCCAAATTGGCGGTGCATGCGCAGGGCAATAATCTTCACAGCGGCTATGTATTCCCAATCTCCACGTCGCGGAAGAAGTTGGGGGCGCTAACGTTCAGTAAGATAGACGAAGGCGAAGTCAGCGCGGATGATCTGCAACTGATGGGTTCCGTCGCTTCTCACGTCGCAATTGCGATCGAGAGTGCACTGGCGACCGACAACGCCGAGTTCTACCATCGGAAACTGGCCGAAGAGCGCGACCGATTGCGATTGCTGCTTGAAATCAACAACCATCTGGTTTCGCACCTCGACGTGTGTGCTCTATTCCGCGCCGCTTCTGCATCGCTTCGCAAGTACTTTGCCAATGATTTCGCGGGCTTTTGGCTAATCGATAAGCATCGCAGGCACCTTGATTGTGCAGTTCTGGATTTTCCAGATAGCAGAGGGCTTCTGGCCGAGGTGTCTATTCCAGAACTCACCGACGAGGATCTTGAAAAAACTTACGCGAGGCGGCCTGAGCTCTGGACTCGCAAGGAAATCGACAATCTTCCATCGGCTGTGCTTGAGCACCTGAATGCGGAGAGCATTGAAGAGATAGCGATTGCGCCTCTCCTGGGGTCCAACGGCCCACTCGGCGCAATTGCGTTGGGCAGCAGACGGCTCAATCACTTCGGACACGAGGACCTCGACCTCCTGTCACAAATCGCGACTCAAATCTCCTTGTCTGTCGACAACGCGCTCGCATACGGACGGCTGGCGGCTTCCAGAGATCGCCTGGAGGAAGAGCGCCTTTATCTCGAATCCGAAATCCGATCGGAGTACAACTTCGAGGACATTGTCGGCAAAAGTGCTGCCTTGCGCGCGGTTCTTAATCAGGTCGCAATCGTGGCTCCGACAGGATCAACGGTGCTGTTGCATGGAGAAACAGGCACTGGAAAGGAGTTGATCGCTCGAGCGATTCACAGCATTAGTCCGCGTAAAGATCGAACGTTTGTCAGACTCAACTGTTCAGCTATACCTTCCGGACTCCTTGAGAGCGAGCTCTTCGGACACGAAAAGGGCGCCTTCACCGGTGCTTTAATGCAAAAACGTGGCCGCTTCGAAATCGCTGACCATGGGACGCTATTCCTGGACGAAATCGGCGACATCACTCTTGAGTTGCAACCCAAGCTGCTTCGGGCGCTTCAGGAACAGGAGTTCGAACGCCTCGGAAGTACGAAAACAATCCAGGTTGACGTGCGCCTTATAGCGGCGACTCACCGCGACCTGTCCGCTATGATCCGCAACCAACAATTCCGTGAAGACCTTTTCTATCGGCTCAACGTCTTCCCAATTGAAATACCTCCGCTTCGAGAGCGGCGCGAAGACATTCCCCTGCTCGTGCATTACTTCGTTTCCCGTTTGTCGCGACGAATGCAAAAGACCATACAGACCATATCCAAGGAAGCAATGGACGCGTTAACCAATGCTACTTGGCCTGGTAATGTTCGCGAGCTGGCGAACTTCATTGAGCGCGCGGTCATCCTCACTCCAGGCACCGATTTGAATGTTCCCATACACGAGTTGAAGAGAAACTCGTCACGCGCCGAAACGACGGCCTCAAGCTTTGAAGAAGCGGAGCGGCAGGCGATTCTCGAAGCGCTCAAGGCCTCGTCAGGCCGAATTTCCGGACAAGGAGGCGCCGCCGAGCGCCTGGGACTGAAGCGAACCACATTGCAGAACAAGATGCGTAAACTTCATATCGCTCGCACCGCATTCTGACAAACACTCGCGCCGCTTTCTCCATAGTAGATGTGTCTGCCTCCCGTGCGACCTCAAGCTTTTCAGCCCGCCATCGATTCTTCTTTCCTCACTTCTCGCTGGATATACCTTCCTTGAAACCGTTCTAATCTAAAAACAGAAAGGGCGAACGCGTCGCCCTTTCTTCTCGATGACTTTCAGGTTTTGTTCCCAACTTTCACAATTGGGGGACCAAACTTAGGAACAACCGCTCGTAGAACCGCAGGACTGGCACCGATAGCAGGAGCCGTTACGGGTCATGATCGCTCCGCAAACATGGCAGCTCGGAGCATCGCCCATATCGACCAGTTCGCTCAAAGCGTCTGCAGCGTGTTGACTCTTGCTTCCCTGCGGCGTACCGGACTCATACAGCGAAGCCTGTGTGCTGACCGCAATCGCAGGCGACACCGGCGTTGCCGCCAGATGACCCGACGTATGCGGACGCAGATCATCGAACAAACTCTGCTGCTCTCCCGTCAGGAATCGCAAATCCAGCCAGCGGAAGATGTAATCCATGATCGAGTTCGCATAGCCAATTTCTGGATTCTGCGTCCACCCGCTCGGCTCAAACCGCGTGTGCGCAAATTTGTTGACCAGCAGACGAAGCGGAACTCCGTGCTGCAGCGCAATCGAAACCGCGCAAGCAAAGCTATCCATCAATCCGCTGACCGTCGAGCCTTCCTTGGCCATTGTGATGAACAACTCTCCCGGACGTCCGTTCGGGTACAGTCCCACCGTCAGGTAGCCCTCGTGCGATCCCACCTTGAACTTGTGCGTCACCGAGAAGCGCTGGTCCGGCAACTTATGACGGCGTGCGCTCGGCGGCCCTTCCAAATCCTCTTCCTCGGCAACCACCACGGCTGACTTCTTTGCCGCATCCTGCTTGGTGGTGAGAACCTGATTCTGTTTGGAGCCGTCGCGATAAATCGCCACTGCCTTGAGCCCCAGCTTCCAGGCTTCCACGTAAGCGTCGGCAATCTCTTCGATGGTAGCTTCGTGCGGCATATTGATCGTCTTGCTGATCGCGCCGGAGATGAACGGCTGTACCGCGGCCATCATCTTCAGGTGCCCCTTCGGATGAATGCTGCGCGTTCCCTTTGCCGGCTTGAATGCGCAATCGAACACCGGCAGATGCTCCGGATTCAGTTGCGGCGCGCCCTCAATGGTTCCGCTCTTGTCGATGTAGCTGACGATTGCGTCCGCCTGCTCCGGCGTGTAGCCAAGCTTGAACAGCGCTTCCGGAACCGTGTTGTTGACGATCTTCATCATGCCGCCGCCAACCAGCTTCTTGAACTTCACAAGCGCCAAATCCGGCTCCACGCCCGTCGTGTCGCAGTCCATCATGAATCCGATGGTGCCCGTCGGAGCCAGCACCGTGACCTGCGCGTTGCGATAGCCAAACTTTTCGCCATGGCTCAACGCCTTATCCCAGGCCGTCTGCGAAGCTTCCAGCAGCGATGCCGGAACGTTCGCCCGGCTGATCTTCGCCACCGAAGCGCGATGCATCTGAATCACTTCCAGGAACGGCTCGCGATTGATGAAGTACCCCGGGCATGCACCGTCGGTGTGCTCCACCGTCGCCGTCAACTCGGTCGCCGAATGCAGCGTCGGGCACAGTTCCGCAATGCGCGAGGACTGCACATACGCTTCGCCGCACATGATCGCCGTCAGGCACGCCGCATAATCGCGGCCCGCATCGGAGTCATACGGCAGCCCGGTCGCCATCAGCAGCGCGCCCAGATTCGCGTATCCCAAACCCAGCGGACGGTAATCATGCGAATTCCGTCCAATCGCCTCCGTCGGATACCCGGAGTGATCCACCAGAATTTCCTGCGCCGTAATCAGAATGTCCACCGCGTGCTTATAGGACTCCACGTCGAAGACGCCTGTAGGCGCAAACTTCACCAGGTTCAGCGAAGACAGATTGCACGCCGAATCATCCAGGAACATGTACTCCGAGCACGGATTCGACGCATTGATGCGCGACGTATTCTTCGAAGTGTGCCAGCGGTTGATCGTCGTGTCATATTGCATTCCCGGATCGCCGCACTCCCATGTCGCCTTGGCAATCTTGTTCAGCAGATCGCGCGCCTTGAAGGTCTGCACCGGGTTGCGCTCGCGCACGCTCAGAGTAGTGAACTCCTTGTCCTCGACCACCGCCTCCATGAACTCATCGGTCACGCGGATCGAGTTGTTGGCGTTCTGGAAGAAGATCGAGCTGTAAGCCTCGGAATCCGGCCCGCTCGCGTCGTACCCAACCGTCGCCAGCGCAAATGCCTTGGCCTCTTCCTTCTGCTTGCACTCGATAAACTGCTCGATATCCGGATGGTCGATATTCAGAATCACCATCTTGGCCGCGCGCCGCGTCTTCCCGCCCGACTTGATAACTCCGGCAAATGCGTCGAAGCCTTTCATAAAGCTCAACGGTCCCGACGCCTGCCCGCCTCCGGAGAGAACCTCCATCGATCCGCGCAGCGGAGACAGATTCGTTCCCGTACCCGAGCCCCACTTGAACAGCATGCCCTCGGTCTTTGCCAGCGTCAGAATCGAATCCAGCGAGTCATGCACGCTGTTGATGAAGCAAGCCGAGCACTGCGGATAGCTGTATCCGGTCACCCCAAATTCAATACGCGCCGACTCCGGACTCCAGTGCCAGTTCTGCGCATCGGAGTTCGGCTCGCTGCGGTCGCAGCCCACGTTGAACCACACCGGCGAATTGAACGCCGCGTACTGGTTCAGCAGCATGTGTACCAGCTCATCGTGGAAGATGTTCGCGTCTTCCTTGCTGCGGAAATAGCCGTCCTTGAAGCCCCAGTCGCGAATCGTCTCCGCCACGCGTGACACCAACTGGCGCACTCCGGTTTCGCGCTCCTCCGTGCCGATCTGCCCGTGCAGATACTTGCTGGCAACAATGTTGGTGGCCGTCATCGACCAATCTTTGGGAACTTCGACGTCCTTCTGTTCGAAGATCACGTTCCCCTTGCTGTCAACAATCGAAGCCGTGCGGAACTCCCACGTCAGCTTGTCATAAGGCGACACGCCCGACTGGGTAAAGTGCCGCTGGAATGCCAGACCCTGCGCCTGACGCTTTTGCTGTTGCGCGGAGGCCGTGCGCCCATCGGCGGCGTCGGGGGTGGACGCAGGGGCCGGACGGGCGGCGGAGGTTTTCTCGGTTACTTCGGCCATCGTAATAACTCCTTCATGCTTTCGCGTGCAGGCCGCGGGTCGAAAAAACGACCTCAAACGGCCTTTGTGTCCAGCGCCGGGGAGAATTGGGGACAAAACGGCCTCTGGCGAATCGCAACTCACGACTCACCCTGCCGCGCCCGGCGGTTCTTAAGCTCCATAAGCAAACTCTCCAATCACCAGGAGGGCACTTACGAGCGATTCCTTAGAGAGATAGTAATTCCGGCATGCCGTCATTCGTGACGACGGGAGCCTGCTTGTTCTTACCTTCACACCCTGCGCGAAGCGCGTGCAGAAGCGGATTGAAACGAAACTTTACTGCCCTCGGGGGCTGCAAAATTAGAGATCTCTTGCTCACCCAACAAATAGCTGGGATGCGAAACATAGCTCTTTATGTTGTGCCAGTCAAGAGCCTACCGCAATATGTTGTATTTTAATTCATTTTTTCAGCTTACACGTCACCTCTGCCGTAAATTTTTCCGGGTCTGCGGAGCACGTATTCCATCAGCAATTCCGGCTAAATCACAGCTCCTGAAACACTTGCCTCTTTCTCATTCCAAATCGGGGGATAAGATTGGCGAGGAACTCTTCTGGCAGCTACTTCTTGCGTAAGAGTGTCAGCTGGCAGATGCGAGACTAGAACGCCTTTCCGGTCAGGTCAATTCCCCAAAAACGGTGCAGTGTGGAAAAGGAAGCTACCATTCTGACAGCAAAGCAAATACGTCCCAGACCTTCCTTCTTACCCTCAACGCGCTTCTCCGCAATTACTATTTGCAAATTCAGAATTCCTCACCCCGCGGTCCCAAACGATACAATGGGTGTAATGACACGAAACCGCGTCCTCAAGCCGCTGGTCTGGATCGCTTGCCTCATTCCCCTCGCCAAACTCGTTCTTGGGGCCGTCACCGCAAACCTTGGCGCGAACCCCGTCGAGCGCATTACTCACCAGACCGGCCTAACCGCTCTGATTCTCCTGCTCTCCACCCTGGCCATCACTCCCCTTCGCAAGTGGACAGGAATTCTCTGGCTCATACAGTACCGTCGATTAATCGGTCTTTTTGCCTTCTTTTACGCTTCCCTGCACCTGCTGACCTATCTCTGGCTCGATCAGAGCTTTAGCATCCCGGCCATGGCCCATGACGTCGCCAAACGCCCCTTCATCTTCATGGGAACGCTTGCCTGGCTCATCCTGTTCCCTCTAGCCCTGACTTCTACGCAAAAATCCATCCGCTTCCTCGGAAAGAACTGGGTACGCCTCCATCGACTCGTCTATTTGGCTGCCGCCGCCGGAAGCATCCATTTCTACTGGCTCGTAAAGCGCGACAAGCGCGAACCCCTGCTCTACCTGGCAATCCTCACTGCCCTGCTTGGCTGGCGCGTAGCCGTTTGGGCCGCCAAGGCTCAGAAGCAACAAAAGGCTATCGGTGCCAATTAAAGCGGTTTCTAAGTAGATGTGTTTGCCATATGTTGAGCGGGTCATCCTGAGCGTAAGCGAAGGACCCCCAGCCATCCCCAAGGCTCCCATGCGGCCTCAAGCTTTTCAACCCGCCATCGATTCTTCTTTGTCCTCGCTCTCGCGGGGATATTCCTTGAAACCGTTCTAATCCAAAACTTACCCGCTGACAGCGGCAGGCGTCCCGCTCGCATCCAACCACTCAAGACACCCCAGGAGATGCGATGGGACCCAAATGTGAAACCTGCGGAACCGTGAATCCCGCGATCAACCGCTACTGCGGGCAGTGTGGAAGAATACTGGTGCGTGCGGCTGTCACCGATGCGCCCGAGGAGTTCTGGCGCGAACCGGAGTACGAACACCGCCAACATACCGAAGCCGCCGCCAATCTCCCGCCCGAGGTCATCGATTACGACAACGGAATTCCTCTCTTCGCCGCGGAAGGTACCGACAGGCGCATCCACACTCCTCCCGAGGTGATCGAGAAAGCTCATGAAAATCTCGAGCGCGAGGCCGAACTACACAATTACGCGGAGCACGGAGGCGAGACTCATTACGAGACGCGCGAAAGAGAGGAAGTCGAGCGTGAAAATCTCGAGCAGACTCGCGGCGAATTCCTTCGTTGGGATTTAGCAAAGCGTGTGCCAGACCCAGGCGACGATAACGCCGCCGTCGGATACATTTCTCAACCCGCGGCCTCCGAGCCCGTAACGACCGGCAAGTTTCTTCACGATGGAGAGCGAACCGCTCGCACAGGTGTCAGCGGACCGTCGTTTTTAGGCCTGACCGACGACGATGTTGTCATCGATGACGAACCCGAGCCCCAATCCCACTTCGCCCGAAATACCGCTCTCGCCATCCTGGCCGTCGTTGCGATCCTTGCGGCACTCGAGTGGCGTTCCATCCGCGACTATGGCTTGGCTTACGTTCAGAATGGTTCCATGCAGGTGGCCCGGCGTGACAAGTCAACGCCCAAAAACCCTCCCGCCGTAGCCGCCGATAACACCGGACGCGAACTCGGCCTCTCGTCCACTCCGGCAAAGCCCGGCTCCCCCCAACCCACCGAAAGCAGTCCGAACGCCGACCACCCTCTTCCCGTGCAGCAGGCCGCCAGGTCCACCCAGCCCACGGCTTCCTCCAGCATCGCGGCGCACACGTCCAGCGCCACGCCCTCAAACAGCCCCACGTCTAATGCTGCCAGCGCCCCTTCGGACTCCATCACCAGCGCTTCCGCCGCAAACCATTCCACCCAGCCACCCGCAATGAGCGCCCCCGACGTCCCCGAACATGAATCGCGTTCCGTAGCCGCCGCCCCGCCGACAAAGTTGCGTCAATTTGCCAAGTCGCCATCAACCAAGTCCGCCGCCAGCTCTGACCGCGCCCGCCGCTCCTCCGGCAACGCCGCTGCGTCCAAGCCCGTTCCCGGAGCCGACGAAATGAGCCGCGCATCCCGCGCCAGCGACTCCGAAGCCCGAGCCGCATGGCTCTGGAAAGCCGTAGGCAAAGGAAATCCCCAAGCTCCGGTAGAACTGGCAAGAATGTATCAGCGAGGCACCGGTGTAGTCCGAAGCTGCGACCAGGCGCAGTTACTCCTGCGATCCGCCGCCTCCAAAGGCAACGAACAGGCTCGATCCGACCTGCAGCAGATTCGTCTCCACGGCTGTAGATAGCTGCAAGTAGCACCTAACCCGCCACGCGCTTCTGGTGCCTCAGATTCCCCCGCCTTTTTTGCACGGATTTGCCGTTGCTCTTGCTCTTGCCGTTGCTCTTGCCGTTGCTCTTGCCGTTGCTCTTGCCGTTGCTCTTGCTCTTGCCGTTGCTCTTGCTCTTGCTCTTGCCGTTGCTCTTGCTCTTGCCGTTGCTCTTGTTTTTGAAGGGTCATCCTGAGCGCAGCGAAGGACCCCGTTCCGCTCAAATCTCCCGTACGAACCCAGGCCTTTCAACCCGCGCTCGATTTTCCCAGCCTCCCCATGAGTTCCTCGTACCCATCCGCCATCGCTTTCGCCGAGTACTCTCGCTCCACCCATTCCCGGCACGCCTCCGTCCG
>Ga0255336_100512_pt1 | contig 56980 bp, 85 predicted proteins | sample MeOH1_35cm_T3_17_FD_189102 | JGI IMG/M metagenome (GOLD analysis project Ga0255336, IMG submission 189102) | Sandy soil microbial communities from University of British Columbia, Vancouver, Canada - MeOH1_35cm_T3_179 | ecosystem: Engineered > Artificial ecosystem > Sand microcosm > Unclassified ... | reverse complement strand
CGCCGATCTGGCCGAGTTTCGCGAGCAACGATGGACCACGGACCAGGCCACGGCCTATGGCCGCATGATGGTGGAAACATTGCATGCGTTGCGCGATTGCCGTCATCCGACCATTGCCGCCATCGAGGGGAATTGCGTCGGCGCGGGACTCGAAGTCGCCGCCATGTGCGATCTGCGTGTGGCCGCGCAATCCGCCAAGTTCGGCGTTCCTATTCAGAAGATCGGCGTCACCATGCCCTATCCGGAAATTGCCGATCTCGTGACCCTGCTGGGTCGTGCAACGGTGCTGGAAATGCTGCTGGAGGGCAGCATCTATGACGCGGATTGGGCCTTGGCGAAGGGGCTGGTGACACGGCTTTGCAAACCGGCGGAATTGGAACCCGCTGTCGCGGCGCTGGCCCGGCGCATTGCTGCCGGCTCGCCGGTCAGTCACCGAAATCACAAGAAGATGACTCGGCGTTGCCAGCTTCCTGCGCCGATCCCCGCGGAGGAGATACGCGAAGCCTATGCCGCCTGCGAAACCGCCGATTATCGCGAGGGCATCTCGGCTTTTCTGGACAAGCGAAAGCCGAACTTTACCGGCACTTGAACAGCTTTACCGCGATGATCTGTTGACAGATCGGAACAACAGGTGCCTGCTATTTAAAAGTTTACCGGACCCTGTCCGGGTCAAACGGGTGAGGAGCGTTCGGCAGCCCCGGACGCGAGGAGAAGGGGACCAGTCCATGACGACACTTCGTGGCGGATTCCAGATGTCGTTCAGTGAATTCTGGCCGCATTATCTTCGGGCGCATCAGCGCCCTGGCACGCGGGCTTGTCATTATGCGGCAACGGTGCTGGGGATGGGTTCCAGCATTGTCGCAGCGATCGTTGGTGAAATACTGTTTGCCGTCGGTGGTATCGCCGGGGCCTACTGCCTGGCGATCGGCTCCCATTGGGTCATCGAACACAACAAGCCGCTGATTGGGGTCAATCCGTTTTATGGAGCGATGGCCGATGTCAAAATGTGCTGGCTGGCCTCGACAGGCAGATTGAGGCGCGAATTCATCCGGGTCGGTCTTGAGCAGGCGATGGGGCCAACCAGGGCGATGGCCAAGCCGAATATGTTATGAACGATCAGGGGCCGCCGCCATTGCCGACTTTGCGTTCGTCGAGGAAGCGGTAGACCGCATCACCGCGCGCGATGAGCCGCCCGTCATCGGTTTTCACTTCGGCCGCCGCATAAGCGATGGTCTTGCCCCCACCGATATGCCGACCCACGGCGATCAGACGGTCGCCGCCTCGGGCTTGTCCCAGAAAATGCGTATTGAGTGACAACGTGACGGCAGGTTGCATTTTTGTAGCAGAAGACGCAAAGGCGACGGCATAGCCGGTCGCTGAATCCAGCAGGGTTGCGAGGACGCCGCCATGCACCACACCCAAGCGGTTCAGATGCTCGGGGCCGACCGACAAGATCACTTCCGCATAGCCCCGATCGGCCCGGTGAAGGCGATATTGGATTAGTTTGCTGTATCCGCTGAGGCTATTCTCTTCGAGATCTGGCGAAAGCATTTTCGCAGGTTTCCGTCCCTGGCCGTATATAACGGTGGGGATGATGTTAGGTCGTTCTTGCCAGCACAAGCGAAATCGCCAAGACTGCGGCTTCCGTCGTAGGCTAATCCCGCAGATTTTGAAGGGATATAATGATCGATCTTTATACCTGGGGCACACCGAACGGCCACAAGATCCATATCATGGTCGAGGAAACCGGCCTCCCCATCCGCTTGCATAAGGTGGATATCGGCGCCGGTCAGCAATTTGACCCTGCCTTCCTGCGGATCAGTCCGAACAACAAGATCCCGGCCATCGTCGATTCCGACGGACCGGATGGCAAGCCGATCTCGATCTTCGAATCCGGTGCCATTCTGATCTATTTGGCAGAAAAGACAGGCAAATTTCTGTCGCAAGATCCGCATGACAGAAACATCACCTTGCAATGGCTGATGTTCCAGATGGGCGGCATAGGCCCGATGTTCGGACAATGCTATCACTTTCGCAGCGCCGCGCCGGAACGCATTCCCTATGCGATCGATCGCTATACCAATGAAGTTGGCCGATTGGCCGGGGTCATGGAGAAGCGTCTCGCGGAGGTGCCGTATCTTGCAGGCGACTATTCGATCGCGGATATCGCCTGTTGGCCCTGGGTCAAGGGCCTCGGCAATTTCGGTTACGACTTCGCCGATTTCCCGGCGATCTATCGCTGGAAAAAAGCCATTGGTTCGCGGCCGGCCGTCCAGCGCGCGCTGAAGCTGCTGGATTAGGACGAGCCGGATAAGAACGAGCCGGACTAGAACGAGATTGCGAGCTGGAGACAGCGATGACGGAGAAGACCATTGATATGTATTCCTGGCCGACGCCGAACGGCCATAAAATACATATCGCCCTGGAAGAAATGGGACTGCCTTACATTGCGCATGGTGTAGACATCGGTGCGGGCGCGCAGTTCGATCCGGCTTTTCTGAAAATCAGCCCCAATAACAAGGTGCCGGCGATGGTCGATCCCGACGGCCCGGGGGGCAAGCCGATTGCCTTGTTCGAATCCGGCGCCATGCTGATTTATCTTGCGGAAAAGACCAAGCAGTTCCTGCCGGCGACAGGGGCGCAACGTTACGCCGTCTTGCAATGGCTGATGTTTCAGATGAGCAGCATCGGCCCCATGCTGGGGCAGGCGCATCACTTCCGTCTCTATGCGCCAGAGAAAATTCCCTATGCGATCGATCGCTATACCAATGAGGCCAAGCGGCTCTATGGCGTGATGGATAAGCGTCTCGGTGAAGCGCGTTTCCTGGCCGGCGAGGAATACAGCATCGCCGACATGGCGACCTGGCCCTGGATCCGATACTGGGAGCGTCAGGGTGTCGATCTCAATGCCTTGACGAATGTGAAGCGCTGGTTCCAGGAGATTGACGGGCGCCCGGCGGTGCAGCGCGGACTTAAGGTGCTGGAACAATATACCAGCACCCAGTCCTTCAGTGCCGAACAGCGCCGTATCCTGTTCGGCGACGAGCAATATAAGCGTCGCTGATCCCCGGGCTTTTTGCCGAGGCGGGGATCTCCGGGAAAAGTTTAAAAGACCGGCCCAAAGCCCGACCCGGCATTTGACTTTTGCTCCTGCCGCCGTTAGGAAAGGCCCCACATACGCCGTGTGGCAAGCTGCTCACGTGCGGAGGGGTGGCCGAGCGGCTGAAGGCGGCGGTTTGCTAAACCGTTATAGGGACTTAAATCCCTATCGGGGGTTCGAATCCCCCTCCCTCCGCCATCACTAACCCCTGATTGCTCGCATTGAGAACGGTCGGAGAACATTCCACCTCTTGACCGCTTGCAAGCCGCAGAATCCCTGCCAATTGCCCGAAAATCTCCATTTCGAATCCGGCCCGCTTCTCGGTCGGATGCAGCACGATCCGGTCGATCAGCCCGCGCAGCAGGCCGAAAGCCCGGGTGCGGTCCTCGGTGGCGGCGTTCAGCGTGGCGGCCAGATCGTCCACCAGGCGCTGGTACGTCTCTGTCAGGTTCGGCTGCATGGGGATGACGGTCGGGTCCAGCATATCGGCCAGGCGCCGTGCCAGCCCCGCGCGCTGCCCCTCCAGATCCTTCAGGGTTGTCCGCATCGCCGGCACGTCGGTGCCCTCGGCGATCGCAGTGACGATCCGGCCGATCTTCCCCTCGACCTCTTTCAGGCTGCGCTCGATCCGGCTACGGTCGCCCAGGGAATCGGCCCGCTGCTGCTTCCAGATGGCGTGGTATTCCCGGACAAAGGCTGAGATGGCATCCGGTGCGAGCATCTGGTTGCGCAGCCCGTCCAAGGTCCGCCGTTCGAGCATGTCGGAATGCACCCGCCTTCCATTGGTGCAGCCGCGCCCCTCTTTGTTGGACGAGCAGCCCATGCGCTCCTTGTCGATGACGATATAGGCCGCCCCGCAGCAGCCGCAGGTGACCAGGCCAGAGAGCAGCCGCTTCGGCCGGCGGCATTTGGCGGTGGCGAGGCCGTCATAGGCGCTGAGGGCCTTCTGCGCCTGGTGCCACGTCTCGTCGTCGATGATGCGCATCGCTTCGTTGGTCTGGGTTGTCCAGCCGCTTTCGGGCATGGCGGTGCCGCGCTTCCTGCCGGTATCCGGGTCCTTGCGGAAGGTCAGGCGCCCATAGGTGATCCGGCCGATATAGAGGCGGTTGTGCAGGATGCCGCCCGCCCGGCCGCGATTGCCGCTGATGCTGCTGCGGTTCCACAGCCCGCCGCGCGGCGCAGGGATGCCGTCGCTGTTGAGGCCGCTGGCGATCTTCAGGCTGGACCGGCCGTCGATGAACTCCCGGAAGATGCGCCGGATGACCTCGGCCTGGTCCGGATGGATCTCGCGCAGGCCGGTCTCGACCTCGCCGTCCGGCCCGATGCGCCGCACCACGCGATAGCCATAGGCGAGGCCGCCGGAGGCCTTGCCGCGATCGACCATGCCGCGCTGGCCCCGGCGCACCTTGGCGGCCAGGTCCTTCAGGAACAGGGCGTTCATCGTGCCTTTCAGGCCGATATGCAGTTCGCTGACCTCGCCCTCGGACAAAGTGATGATCCGGATGCCGGCATGGCTCAGGCGCTCGAAGATGGTGGCGATATCGGCCTGGCTGCGGGACAGCCGGTCGAGCGCTTCGGTCAGCAGGATATCGAACCGGCCGGCGCGAGCATCGGCCAGCAGCTTCCGCACCGCCGCCCGCGTCATGATCTGGGCGCCGCTGATTGCCGCGTCGGTATAGATCTCGACCGTCTCGGCGCCGAGCTGCGCGACCCTGTCGCGGCAGAGGCTCAGCTGGTCCTCGATCGAATTCGCGGATTGCAGGTCGGAGCTATACCTGGCGTAGATGGCGGCGCGGATCATTGTCATTGGTCGGTGTCTCTTCCGGTGCGGCGCCATTGTGCGCCGCGAGGGCGACCCGGGCAAGCAGCTGCGCCAGGGCGATCACTGTCGGGTGTGACGGCTGTGCCGGCGGTGGGGTTTGAGCCTTCAGTTTCTGCATGGGACATCCTCTCGATTCGCCATCTCCAGCAGCACGTCGGCATGACACGGCGCGCCGGGTTTGCACCAGCAGGCCAGATTCTGGCCGGCAAGCTGCTGGTGGATCTCTGCGATGCTTGGCGGTTTGCCATGGGCATTCTCGAAGCTGCGTACGGTTGGGTCTCGCTCAATCCAGAGACGGAAATCGCGGACGGCTTCGTCCGCGCTGTAACCCTCGAATTGGCCGATCTTGCAGGGGTTACCCCATCGTGTTGAGCGATCAACCTTCACCGTGTTGGGTGGCATCCGCCAGCCCTTGGTGCGCTGCGGCTGGATACGGACGGGCTTGGTCATTGGTCCGAATCCTCCGCTTTGACGAGGACCAGTGTCTCGCCACGCTCGCGGGCCTCGGCGGCGATGATGCCGCGCCGCTGGCTCTCGGTCAGCATACCGTCGCGATCATTGCCGACCGGGCTGTCGCCGATTGCCTTGGCGATCTCCTCCGGTGTGCTAGTGATCGTCAGCTCATAGACGCGATCGCGCGGGCTGCTTTCGTCGATCATCAGAACTCTTACCTCATCGGTGAACATGCAGTTGATCCATTCGCCTTTGAAGACGTTCACGATGACGGTCGGCCGATCGCCGGCCGTGGGCGTGCTCGGCTTGGCTGGATGGTTATCGACGGAACCCTTGGTCTTGATCTCCGCGACGCCATTGGTCGGCACGTCTGCCGGCCGCCAGACACAGCCGCAGGCGTGGCAGAGATGCGAGCGGTGCGGCGGGTTGTCCCAACCCTTGCCGTCCGGCGCATCCACGTGCTGTGTGCCGCACTTGGGGCAGAACAGCAGCATATCAACCGGTCTTGCTTCCGACGCTGGCGGCTGTCGGAGGGCTGCGATGGCGTCACGGATAGCGGCGCAAATCACGAGGTCATCATCGCGCACGGGGTCTGCCGGAATAGACATCTTCGGAGGCCGGGCCTCTGAGCACATCCTGGCGATGCGCGCCTGGCTATCCTGCAAGCGCTCTATCAACGCGGCCCACATCTCGGCCGTCTTCTGTTCGTCCGCCATCACACCCTCACAGTTTCCACACGTGCTTGTCGTCGAGACTGCCGCCGGCGTCGAGATGCGCCTGTACCGCCTTCAAGCCGGCCTCGATGTCCTCTGGCTCCAGTTCCGACCCCTCGCACCCATCGGCGGCGATTTCCTCATATTGCTCTTTCGTTTGGCCCCAGGTCGGTGCGCACTCGACGCAGCAATGCGGGCCATCGGCGCAATAGTGGCCGAGATCGCCCACCAGTATGAGCTTCTCGCAGCCGATGCAGGTGTCGAGGATCTCGGCGCCATACTCCTCTAGCACCGTCTCGCGGAACTCATTGAGCGATGCCAAGGCGTCCTCGAACGGCTTCACGGCGGCGCGCAATGGCGCGATGGCTGCGTCGATCATTTTCAGCTTCTCGGCCAATTCATCGCGTTGCGCATCGGTCAATATCTTCGTCTCGCTCATAGCTTCACCTTCCGTGCCTCGTTGTACCGTTGAGTTGCCCGGTCCTCCTTCAGCTTGGCCCGCTCCCGGCCGGCCTTCGCAATCTCTTCGCGGACCTTCCAGTGCTCGCTGCTGTCGATCGGCCCGCGCTGCATGCTGTTGATGCCGCGGAGGAAGTGACGGAAGGTCTTCATGCTGTCAGTCCTTCCAGTCCCATAAGCCCTGCATCCCCTTCGCCGGCACGGGCATCTCGAAGCTCTGTACCTCGCTGACCGGCCAGCCCCACATATCCGGATTGATCTCTTCCGGGTCCATGGTGGCGGCGAATAGCTCGGTCGCTCGCTTCGGTTCGCCGAGCAGGACGGTTCCAAGGCCCATGGCCAGCGGCAGACGGCCGGGGCTCGTCATGGTCTTCTCCAGCAGATCGAGTGCAAGCGACATCTGCCGATCGTCGCCGCCAGTGCTGCCGCGCAACCGGCTCGGATCGTTCAGCAGCTCGGCAATCTCGCCGCGCTTGACCTTGCGCGCGCCGGCATGGATGACGATGCGCTGACCCCGGACGAATTTCGGTGCGGGCCAACAACGGAATTCGAAGGCCTTGGCGCCGATCATGATCAGACTCGCCCATGGCTGCCAGATGGTAAGGGCTTTCATGTCCCGCTCTCTCCGCTACTTCAGGTCCGAGATCTGCTGCACCAGCATTTCTTCACACTTCTGAGGCAAGCCATCCACGCGCTGGATCAGCGCGAGGATATCGGCCTTCATGCCGTCCCGCCCTTTCAGCGTGCCGACCTTTTTGCCGCGCTTGAAGGCAGCATTGATGTGCCGCTTGAACATGGGTTCTCCGCCGGGCGACGTCATAGCAGTGCTCCTTGCCGGTTTTCCTTCGCTGCCAACCATGCGATCGCCTCATTGGCGGTCTCGATATAGGCGCGCGACGGATTCTTGTCTTGCTCCTGGCCGGGCCGATAGACCGCCCAGATGGCATCGCGCATCGGCTTCGGCAGCGCGTACCAGTGTTTCTTGCACATGAACATCTTGGGTGGGACCGCTGCCTGGCAGCCCTTCGCGTGGCAATGATGCGTCATCAGCCCCGCCTCCAGCGCGTTGCCGCAATCACATAGGCTGCAAGGGTTATGATCGAAGCCAACGGCCACCAAAGCAGGAACTGGATTGCCGATTGGAACGTCATGCGACCTCCGCCAACTCGATCGGTCCGAACTGTGCCGCCACCTCTGCCGCCGCCATGTCGGGGCAGACCGAGTTCCCACACATGCGGCCCTGGGCGGTTTCGCTGAGCGGTTTACCGTTGTAGATCGGGTCGATGATGTAGCTGTCCGGGAAACCCTGCGCTCGGAACCGTTCGCGTGGGGTCAGCATCCGCATGCCGATATCGGTCAGCACGTACCCGCCAGTGCCAACAGCAGAGGCCCTCGGCCCCACGATCAGAGGTTTAGGTTCCGGATCGTACTTTTCCAGGAAACGCGCAACCCACCATGCCGCATAGCGGAGATCATCCGGCAGGTCGGTCTGCACCTCGACCAGCTCGGCCTGTACCAGGCCCATTCTGGGCTTGGCCGTGAGGGTGTGCATCGGCTCTGTGACCGCCTGGTCCTGTCCGCCGGAGCCGTAATATTTGACGAGGAAGCAACGTATCTCGCCCACATGACCGCCGCCGCTCGTCAGAGTCGGCATCGGTGTCTCGACACTTTGACCATCTTGGTTATTGCGCAGCTTGACCAAGTGGCTTGTGACGATCTGCTGCTGCGCGCCAGCCTTCGTAACGGTCGAAAGCGGCTCGTTCGCGGCGCGGCCGATGACGCCCGTATTGTGCTGGGCCAAATAGGCGGTCACCAGGCCCACAGGTGCACTGCCGCCGGGCCGCTTGATAAAGCTGTTGGCGGTGACGGTCGGCATCGGCTCAGTCATGTCGCTGCCGATGGCATTGCTGCGGAACTTGGTAATGTGGGCCGCAACGACGCAGGTATCCGGCTTCGCAGTGGCGGTGGCGAATGGTTCATCGCCGCTACGAGGCCTTGATTGGCCTGCGCGCCCCCCGCAACCGACGAAGGTCGGCACAATCAAGGCATGCTCGCCCCGATTGGCCGTAGTCTGCGTCCGCATCGGCTCGTCGATATCGTGCGTGCGGCTGTCGCCGGCATGGGTGATCGGGATGATGAATGGCTTCGCGGCCTGGAGAACGAATCTGCGGGTGCCGGCGGCGATGCGGCGTTCGGTATTCTCGACCAGCGGGCGTTTTGCACCGACCTTTCGCGCTTCTTCCTTGGTGAGGAAGATCGATGGACAGGGCAGCGACCAATCGATGCATTCGGCCGCCGTCCGGTAGGGCTTCAGTCCCTTTGCGGGACCATGTGTCGGCTTCGCCCAGCGGACCTTCTCGCCAGCCCGGACAGCTTTAATAATTAGTCGTTTGCGGATCGTCGGGGCGTCGCTGGTCATCGCGCGCACTTCGCGCCATTGAATGTCCGTATACCCATGGCTGCGCAGCTGCCGGATCCAGCGCCAGAACGTCTGGCCGGCCCGAGCAGGGTCCGGCTCCAGCACCGCGTTTCCATGCAGGTCGAACATATCTGTTCCATTGGGCCATTTGCGCACCCGCAGAGGTGCCCAGGTCCGGAACTCCTCGACGTTCTCCAGCATGATGACGCGCGGCTTCACAAGCTTTGCCCAATGCACCACGACCCAGGCCAGATCCCGGATGTGGTTTTCCACCGGCCTGCCGCCCTTGGCCTTGCTGAAGTGCTTGCAGTCCGGGGAGAACCAGGCCAGTCCCACCGGCAGCGGCGCATCGCTGCCACGCCGGCGGGATGCCGCCATCACGACGTCGCGGGGATCAGCCTTCCAGACCGATTGGCAATAGTGCAGCGTGTGCGGGTGGTTCGCCTGGTGCATCGCCACGGCTTCGGGGTCGTGATTGATGGCTACGTCCACCGGCCGGCCAAGCGCCATCTCGATCCCCGTGCTGGCACCGCCGCCGCCGGCGAAGTTGTCGATGATTAGCTCGTCAGGGCGGATCATGCCGCCACCACCTTCGACGACGGCGATGTCACGTTTCTGTGTGGCGCCTTGCTCTCCTCTATTTGGATGAGGATGTTACCCGCGAAGCGACTTATCCTAAGGCTAAGGCGGCGTTTCGCACGGTATCCGCAACCCCCGTTGGCGGCCGGCAGAACGACGTCGCTGGGAGACGTCATTCGTCGATGACCAGCCGCGCGAGGTGCCGGTTCAGGAACCCCCAAGGCTTGACCGGTATCTCGCGTCCCTTTTTGGGAGGCATGATGGAACGCCAGGAAGTCCCCGCCAGTGCAGCAAAGCGCATCGCTAACCGTCTGAAGATCATTTCCAATGGCTGCTGGAATGATTCGAATGGGCTGTTCATTTTCAAAATCGAAGGTGGCGACAATGGCCTCGCAGCCGTCGGCATGACGAAAATCGCGGTTCAGATCACCCTCGATTTGCCCTTTGCGACGGTTTCGCAGTGCATCGCGGCCATCGATACGCGCCGGTCTGCTGTTGAAGACCGCATTAATGCCGCGATCCGAGATACGGCCCGCGCCAAGTCTGGGGGCATCGTGTTCTTTAACGAGGCTGATCTGGCCGGGCTGTGAGGTGATCGCTGCCGGTACCGCCCCGCGGAAAGATGAATAAACTTTTACAAAGGAGCGGATTGACACTTGTTCGCAACTACAGGGATGATGACTGTTCATCAGTCCTTTGGGCTGGAGGGTAGTCGAATGGCAAAGGCCTCCATGTTCCGCGAGCCGCTTGAGCGGTACCTGCTCATTAAAATTGGCGATCAAGCCCCTGGACTCATTCACAATGTAAGGGTCCGGCGACTCTCCGAACCGCGTCACGGATGCAACTGGGAGATCGAAGCGATCGAACCCAGTCTGCCCGCCGAAATGGCCGCTGATCTGGAGCGCAAGGTCATCGCTCCGCTGCGCGATAGCATCGATTTGGCGGGGTAACCCAGTCTCTGCCAAATGAGGTGCCGGTGTGACTGCGGTCATGCCGGCACCTCATCCCATGTACGGCCATCCAGCAGCCGGCCGGCAGCTTTCTTGCCAACGCGGAACATTCCACCAATCGAGTCCGGCTGGTATGCTCGCCAGTTAACGCTGCCACGCGGCGACGTTTTCACCGAACCATTCGGACCGATGATGTCGCTGGTGAGTCGTGCCCACTCGCCCCACTGCTTGAAAAAGAACGGCACACCGGCCGCCTGGCACTGGTCGCGCAAAGTCCGTGCCCAGTCGGGATGCATCGGTCGGGCCTTGGGGCCGCTCTCGCCTCCGACGATCACCCAATCCAGTCCTCGATTGCAGCGTTCATCGTGGTGGTGGTGCGGCTCCTTCGGACAATCCGGCGTGCCGGCCCCGCAGTGTGTGCCCTCGCAGCCGCGCTGCCCACCAATCCACTGCGTACCACCGAGTGACGAATCCAAATCGATCGTCCCCAGCAATGGCTCGGCGCTGATGAAACGCTTCGCCGCCGGCGTGCCAAGCAGGTCCGGAATTCGGTCATCCGCAGCCTCTTGGTTCTCGACGGAAACGCCGAGCCAAATCCCGGGCGGCGGATTGTCCGGGCCATACTCCTCTAGCGTAGCGCGTGCATCGTCGCTGCGGCGGGCAAGTGGATCTGTGCCTTCCATGACGTGCAGTCCGGCTTCGATATTCACCTGCTCCCAGAATTCCGGCTTATGCAGGATTCCGAACAGCCGCACCGACCGCTTGGTGAGGATCTGAAGAATGTGGCCGTTGAGATGGTGAGCCGCGACACAGATCGCAAACACCGTGGCGATCTCGTCTATCGATAGTTTCTCATGGAACAGGTCAGACATCGAGTTGACGAAGATGTGCCTGGGTCGTCGCCATGTCAGCGGCTGATCGAGGTTGTGGCCAAAGGTCAGTTCACCAGTCCATCGCGCCTCGCGCGTGCCATCCTGTCGCTTCACATAATGCGCTAGCCCGGCATATGCCTGCTCGTCATCCGCGAAGCGGGCCGCGACGCGCTCTGCATAGCAGCCTCGGCACCCTTCTGAGACACGCGAGCACCCCCGGATCGGATTCCAGGTCGCGTCCGTCCATTCGATGTTGGATTTATCGCTCATGCTTCACCGGTTCAGCGGTCGCGGCGTCCGGTGTCGCAAGCTCGAAGCGCGCCGTCGTGTCCAGGACGACGAAACGGTAGCATTCATCACCCCAACAGGCAGTGCGGACGGTCATCTGTTCCGGGAGCGATGCGGGAAAGACGTCGTTCTGCGCATAATGGCGCGCGAACTCAGCCAGCGAATAATCGAGCGTGTCCGGATCGCCGGACAGCCAGAAATGCGTGCTGTTCGGATCGACCTTACTGTGTTGTTCGAAGCTGCCATCCGGATTGACGGTGATCTCGATATCCGGCGTCGGCTGGCACCAGCAAAACTCGATCACCTGGCCGTTCTGAATGACGATGCCATCGCCGTGCCGCACCGGTTGGCCGTCCTCATCTTCGTTGTAGTCCGCCAATTGGAAGTCGCCGTTCGGCAGCCGCTCGATCCAGGCGTCAGGATTCGGCCGGCTCGCAGGCATCATCTCGTCGCAATAGGCCTCCGGCCAATATTCGCGTGCACCGCTCATGGTTCCTCCGAGAGCTTGGCGATCTGCCCCAGAGTCAGAGTCAGCTTTTCAGCGTGATCTGCAGGCGAGGTGAAGGTATGGCGTGTGATTGCGATCTGGTGAATCTGGCGCAGCTTGCGCTCAGTCGCTTCCAAGTCATGCCTAGCCTGCCGCAGCTCGTGAAACTGCTTTTCGTAACTTTTTGCCAATCGGGCACTCATTCCCCACACCCCTTGCCGACGGCGCCGGGATCGTTGGCGGCGGTGAACTGTTCCCAATGCACCCAGCCTTTCGGACAGTGGAAACCCCACTGGCGGACACGAGGGCCGGTGATGAATAGCGTCCACGCCTCGATCGGCTGACCCTGCGCATCGCGGAACAATCGAACGCGGTGAGCATGTTCCGGCTCGCGATAGATCAAGTCGCCGGGCAGGCGCGTTACGGTCATGTCGTTGGGCAGCAGCTCGTCATAGCCGCCGATCTGCCCGATTGACGCGCTATGCCATGGGTGGTCGTGCAGGGCACGATCGTCGTCATCCTGGACGAACTGATGCAGGTAGATATTGAACTGGTCATTGCGCGGCACGATCCACCACCGCCGCAGATATTCGCCGTCCGACCGTTTGACGACGAAATCGGGTGCCCGGTTGCGGGCCGATGCCAGAATAGCGTCGGTCGGCAGAGTGATCAGGGGCGGGGGGGCAAGCAATGGCTGGCTCATGATTTGGCTCCGATTGGTGCCTCGCCGCAGCGCATCTCCGGCGGCGTCGCTTCCCAGATGCGGACCGCTTCGGCATTGGCCTGCTCGATCGGCACGCGGACGCCGTCAAAGGTGTCGGCGAAATGGGGCGTGTTCTTACGCAGCCAATTCAGCCGTTTCGGCGTGATCTGCGCTGGGTTATGGTTGACGCTCATCAAATTCTCCATCGCTCCGTCGATGCCTGCCGACAGATTGCCGGCAGGCATGGCTGCGGTTACGCGCTGGCGGGCTTGCCGAGGAAGAGCGGCAGTTCCGTCGCGACCTGAGCCTTTTCGCTGGCGCCTTTGATGGCGGCGTCGAAGATCAACTCGGCGCGATAGATCTGGTAGAACCAGATGATCTTACCGGAGACTAGGCGGTACCGGAGGCGCACGGCCATCCGCCAATTGACGCCCGTATTCTCGAAGATCGGGATGGCGATCAGGAACAGGTTCGGGATGATCAGCGGCACGCCGTCTTCATCGGTGTGCTGGCTCTGCCACTGGATCTTGCCTTCACCGGTCTGCAGGTTGGCGGCCTCTTTGACGGCTAGGTTGTCCCGCACCGCCAGGCCGCGCGACAGTTCCAGCAGCTTGGAAGGCGTGGCGAAGCTGCCGCCCAGCAGTTTCGCCAGATAGGCCAACTGCTCGACCGGTGACCGGTCGCCGAAATCGCCGCCGGTCGCGGCATCGCTGATATCGCCGACCATGCCGGGATCCGGCATCAATACATCGCTGATGCGATCCTCGATGAAGGCGGCGAAGTCGCCCTGGCTCATGACCTGTGCGTCCTTCGCCTTCCAGGCCTGCCATTCCTTGGACAGGGCAAGCTTGTAGTCCACCTTATGATCGCCATAGCGGGCCAGGTTATCTTCGGGGCTGTCGAGATCGCCGCCATGGATGTGGAAATTCAGCACCGCCGTCAGTCCGGGATTCTGGATGTTGCTATCAGCGAAGATCACCGAATCGGCATCCTTGAAACGGTTCGTCAGGTCAATGAAACTGTCGAGAGAGGTCACGATATGGGTGCCCCGCCGGCGCACCGGTTGGATCGCATATTCGTCGACCAGGGATTTGACGCTCTTCAGCTCGACATTCTTCGGCGCCTGCAGCGCCTTGATGTCGTCGCCCTTCGGTGTCTTGCCGACGGTGATTAGCTTTGGCGTGTGATTGTCCTTCAAAATATCACTAAGCGAGTCAGCGATGTTTTTGCCGGCGACTTGTTCCAAGGTATCCATGTTCCAAAGTCCTTTTGGAGGTTGAGGGAAACGCGGCTGCTTAGGCGTCCATCACTTTGATGTCGCCGCCATAGCCGTCCTGGACCTTGCGCGGACCACCGAACATGGTGAGCTGCTTGGGGTCCTGGGGAGTGAAGTTGTTGTTGGGCGTAGCCCAGGCGATGGTGCGCGGGCGCTTCAGTTCCGGCAGCTTGACCTTGAAGTCGGCCTGCAGTTCATAAACGCCGCCCTTCAATTCGAAATCGACCGTCAGCGTCAGCTTGCCCTTGGCCTTGCCGCCGCCGAATTCGTGGGCGTGGTTGCTCAGATGGGCCTCGATATTGCGCAGCTCGTCACTGAGCTTCTGGTCCAGTTCGCCATGCTCCAGCATGCGGACGAAATCGACGAAGGTGCGGGCACTCGGATGGCTTGGTTGGTCGGACATGGACGCCTCTTAATGATGGGGTGTAAGAACGGTGCGGAGGTCAGGCAGCTGGGCGACGATCGCCAGCCCCATGACATTGATGACGGCCTTGGTATGACCGTCCCGGTGGAGGTACCGGCAGAGGAAGCCGCTGAACTTGCTGCGGTCGTCATAGACCCAATCGCCGATGCGCACGGTGATCTGCGCCGGGATCAGCGGCGTCACGTCCTGGCCGGTCGCGCGGGCGGCTCGGATGCCGTCTCCGGTCGCCAGCAGGTCGATGATCGGCGCCGGCTGAGGCGGGCGGTTATAGCGCTCCGGGCGGTCGAAGAAGGAAGCGGGCAGGGTGATGACGGCGGCGCTCATCATGTCACCTCAGATCCGCGCGTTGCTGCCAGCTGAGATCCGGCTGCCGGTAGACGGCCAGGCGCAACACGGCATCGTCACTGCCGGCGGCGCCGCGATCGGCGCAGGCCAGGGTCAGCACTTCGTTGATGCCGGTTTTCGACGCGCCGATCTGGACCGGCAGGCAGATGAGCCCGCGATGGCAGGCGGTGAGCAGCTGGAGATCGAAGCGGCCCGAGAGATCGGCGACGTCGACACCATCCACGGCGGCCTGTAAGCGGGCCTTGTCGCGGGGGGCCGAGTCCGGCCGTCCATGCACATAGTAAAATGCGGCCAGCAGCAGTTCGGTGCGCGTCGACAAATCAGCCATGAATGACCTCCAGGATGCGCGGCAGCAGGCAGATCAGCATCAGCGCGGCCCCGAGAGGGCCGCGCCAAAGCCGATATGCTCGACAATGCTCAAAGGTATTCGCGCGAGATGTTGATCAGCTCGACTTCACCGGGCGTCGCATCCGCACCGTCCGACCGGGCGGTGACGCGCAATCCGGCGTCGAGGCATGCCCGCAGCGCGGTGTTGTAGCCATCGGTCCAGCGGTGCAGGTCGCTGGCGAGGGACGCATCGGTGGGCTGCGGCACGATGATCCGGGGTTCCGGCTGTTGTGCCCTCGGCTTTGTGGCCTTGCGCGCCGAACGGCTGTTCAACGCTTTAAGCCTGGTCTTGGTCGCCATGTCAGATCCTTTCTGTGGCGGTTGGGAAACGGGTGAGGCGGCGCTAGGCGGCGCGCATCATGGCGGACCACCGCTGCTTGCGTTCCTGGCGGTTGTCGGCATGCCAATCCTTCCGGCCGGCGGCGTCGCGCGGCTTGGGATAGCTGGAACGGCTCATGGGACGGCTGCCGGTGAGGCGGTGGTGATAATCCTTGGCGCCAGCTCCGCCGCGATTGTAGGGAGCGAAGAGGTCACGATAGGCGTGCGGCCGCGCATGAGCGGTCTGCCGATTTGATGGGCCATGTCACAGCCGCAGCCGGCGCAGGTATCCATCACGCCACGCACCCGGCCGACTTGGCCGTGTGGTCGTTGGCGGCATGCGCGCGATCGCCGTCATGGGCGAGGTCGGGGCGCAACGCGACCGCCTGCGTGCGGGCCGTGCCGCCCCAGCGGGCGACTTCGAAGGGGGTGAAGCCCAGGCCGATCAATTGCCGGGTGCTGCAGCTGCCGCGCTCCATGGCGATCGCGACGATGGCTTTGGCCATTTGCGGCGCGATGGCCCGCTTGCGGTCGATGGGTGTGGCGTAAAGCGGCGGCGAGGGTTTGGGGAAATTCGAGGTCAGGTTGCTGCGCGACATATCTGGCTCCGCTCGGTTGCAACGGGTCCCAGAAAGGCCGGGCGGGGATCGCTGTCCCTTGGGTTGATACCGAACCCCGCCCGGTAAAGTGCTTCCTGGGAGGAAACGCCTCATGACTGAGAAGGCGATCCCGGCCGGCGTGTCAGGGGCTTAACCGTCCGGGATGAGCAATTGATACGATAATCGTAACTTCAGCGTCAAACGAAAAGTTACGACTTTCGTAATTATTCGGCACAAAATTACGGATCGGATTGAAATCCTGATGAAAATTTCGACAACCTGACATTGCCGTCTGGGTGCCATTCCGATAGATTCGGGGCTTAATCTGCAATCTATGGGGGTAGCTATGCAGGCTCTTGCGACGGTTTTGGGCTTCGTCTCGCTTTTCGCGCTGGTCGCAATGATCCTGGCGCTGATCCAGCCCCGTTGGGTGGCCTCCTGGATGAAGTCGCCCAGCCGCGCCAAAGCCTTCGGGTTCTATTTGCTGGTCTTCGTCGCCGTCGGCATCGCTGTCGGCATCACTGCCCCGAAGGGCGACAAGGCGCATCTGGCGGCCGGATCTGCCAGCCAGGCGCCGCAAGCCATCCAGTCGGCGACCGCGGCAGTGGCATTGCCGCCGCTGCCGGCGGATGAGGCGGCCTTCATCGCTGCCATCAACGATGCCAGGGCAGTATATGGCGGCGCGGCAAATGACATGGCGAAGGGTGCGGCGAGGGTAGGGCGCAAGGGCGCCGTCTGCGCGGCCTTGAAGTCAGGCAAGGGCGTCGTCAAAGACTGGGTCGGTCAGATCGCCAAGCTCTCGTCGAATACGGACGGCAAAGGCGTGCTGGTAATTTCCATTGCCGAGCATGCGTCGATCTCGACGCTGAACAACGAATTTTCAGACGCGGAATACAAAACGCTGATCGATCCGGCCTCGGAAGTCTATCAGCGCGCGGTGCAAATGAAGGAAGGCGATACGGTCGTCTTCTCGGGCAATCTCTTCAGGAGCGAGGCTGATTGCGCCTATGAATCCAGCGTGACGCTGGACGGTTCGATGACGGAACCGGCTTATATCCTGCGGTTTTCCAAGCTGAGGCCCTCCGGCAGCTAACGCCGGAACCGGCCGGGGATCTCGGCCTCAGACCTCCGGGCGGACGCTGAAGACGACCAAAGCGGAGATCCGGATATCTTCGTGATCATCCAGGCCGTGCCCGTTATTGCCGGTGGGCAGCGGCCAGGGCGTCTGGAACTCGGGGTGATCCGATCGCGGCCATAGCCAGGGCTGGCCGTCCTTGTCGTAGACCATCTCCTTGATGGTGGCTTCCACTTCGCCGAGCTTGTTGCGCCGCTCGACAACCACCCGGTTGCCGCTTTTCGGCATGAAACCCTCACCAAGGTGGATCAGCGGCACGCAGACGACGAAACTGCCCTCGGGATACAGCTGATTCATGGACGGGCCTCTCACCCGCAAACCGAAATGGGGCATGCCTCGAAACCTGGGGTCGAGCAACGCATAAATCTGGAACTGGTCCTCCGGCGGCAATTCAAGCGATTCGCGGAAAACACCCGCTGCGACTTCGCCGACGACCGTGACGGCCAGCATCTGCATGTCGGTAGCTTCCGCATTTGGCGTGAAGGCACCCCCGGCCACTTCCGTGATGTTCTGCAGCACCAGCGATTCCGGCCATTCCAGGAAGGCGGCGATAACCGGCACCTCGTGTGACGCGATGCGCCGATCGCCGGCAATGATCTCGGAAATGCGCGGCGTGGGCAAACCCATCTGCGTCGCCAGCGCGGATTGAGTTTTCCTGAGTTCTTTTAGTCGATCTTTCAGCCACTTATTACGCATCTCGTAATTATGGTCTGAAGATCGCGGCCGCACATCTACGACTTTCGTAATATTCTGCCTTGCGACGATGTTACGATTGTCGTAATAGTTGGCGTTATGAACGTTGCCGAACATGTCATCTCCAAGTGTGGCGCCGATGGGGGCTTTCGAGCGGGTCTCCTGGCTATCTGCTCGTGGTGCAACCTGCGCCCGGCGACGGTTTACCGCTGGACCTACCCTGTGGATCGCCGCGGCACGGGTGGCCGCGTGCCGACGCAGTATCAGGGCATCATCATGCGCAACGCTCGCGCTGTTGGTGTTCCGCTTGAGCCGGCCGACTTCTTCGATGCTGCCGACCTCGTCGCGGTGAATGACAACGATGCTCACAGCGCGGCATCCGTGAAAGTTAACAACACCTTACTTGCGCCAGAGATCCGCGCTTTTCGAGGGGTAACTGACTAGTGGTTACCCGTTGTCGCTCCCGCATTGCATCGCTTGTCAGTGCCGTCACAAAAGAGGTGACGGCATGACACTCCCCGGCAGACCGCGTCAGAAACTGAACAAGCCGCGTCCGGAAGGGACGCTGAAAGAGGCAATCGCGCGGCTGGTCTATGCCTGCGGCGGCACGACCCGCGTCGCTGACCTGCTCGGCCTCAGCCAGTCCCAGGCGCAGCGTTACACCGACCCGATGTCCGACACGGAAATGCGCCCGTCGCAGATCCGCACGCTGGAAATGGCCTGCGGCCAGCCGATCGTCACCGAGTTCCTGGCGGCGGAATCGGGCTTTGCCCTGGTGCCGATGCACGCCACCAACGGCAAGTCGCTGCCGATCCATATGGCCAAGGTGGGCGCCGCCGCCGCCAAGCTGTTCGAGCAATTCGCCAAGGCGATGGAAGACGGCGGCATCCAGCCGCGCGAAGCGGCGCGCATCCACGGAAAAGCGATGCCGGTCATCGGCGCGCTCGGCCATGTCATCGCCGTGTGTCGCACCATGATGCGCGAGGAGACGAAGTGAATAGCGAACCCTGAGCGGGGAAGCGGCGCTGATGTCGTGAAGGCAACCGGGCGCGGCAACATTGGCCCGGTGAAGATAGCGACGGAGCTGCGACCCTGGCGTGACCATCCGCGGTGATGCGTCCGCTGTGTGTTCCGAGCAGTGAAGCCGGTTTTCCCGGAATCGGAGCAGCCAATCGATCGGGATTGGTGGGCGGCGGAACTAGTAAGGGCGGATCAGTGCGCCGCCCTGAAGACCGCCGCCCAACGCCCGCCTTTCCGGCGGATGACCTCATCTCCATCGGCTGCCAGACGCCATCCGGCAGCGTGAGGTCATCCACCAGAGCGGCGGCGTGGAAGGACACGCTAACCGTCAATCTCCATGAGATCGGGAAGCTCGGTTGTTAAGAGCACGAGCACCCCAGCCGGTATCAAGCCCGGCCCGCTCTGACTTAATCCGGCCATCGGCCGTTTCGCATGGGGGATATCAATGCAGCGCAAATCGGATGGCCCGCCTCGGCACCGCAACGCGGCGCCGGCATCGATGCAGATGCCACGCGGCGCCTGTATCCGTCATGAGGAACCGGGCGCACCGATCGAGATCGTCTCGATGGCGGAGGGGAAGTCCGTCGTGGTGCCGATCACCAATCGCCGCGCGCTGGAGCTGTTGAGCGACCTGTCTCAGGCCGTGGCGCGCAGCATCACCAATGACGACCGGCGCGGCCTGGTCGAGAAACCCAGGGCAGGGAGCCGGGGATGAGTGAAACAGTTTCCCGTGAAACCGTGACGGCACCGACCCATGCGCGCGGCTGCGGTGTCGATTGGACCGAGGTGGAAATAGCCGAACTGATCCGGCTGCGCAGGGCGGGTTATCAGACGAAGTGGATTGCCGACAAGCTGGTGCGCACGCATAGCGCTGTGCGGCTGAAGCTGCATCGCCTTGGCGTCAAGGTCCAGGATCACGCGCCCGCGAGGTCAAGACGGACGGATCAAGCGGCATGAGCGATCCTGAGGTCCATCAATGCGTCCGCGAAGCATGCACCGGGCTCGCCTGTTACGGCTTCGGCCTGCCGCCGGGGCCGGTGATCTGGGCCTGCTCGGAGCACCGTGCCGAGGTGCAGAAGGCACGGGAGGAGCGGCTGGCCTCCTCGGATGCAGCGAAGACGGCGCGACAGGGGAGTCTGCTGTGATGCGCGGCAAGCTAGGCGACATGCCGAAACCAGACGACATCCTGATGCCGATCAGGATGAAGATGGCACGGTCGCTGAAGCGACGCGGATCGTCTATCGCCGAAGTCGCAACTGCCATGTGTCTGACCGAGGCCGAAGTGAAGGCGTTGCTGGCGCCTGGCGCGGGTGCGCGATGACGATCCGCATCCTCCTCGGCGAGGTCCGCGAGAAGCTCCGCGAGTTGCCGGACAATTCGGTACATTGCGCGGTGACCTCACCGCCCTATTGGGGCCTGCGCTCTTACCTGCCTGACGGTCACCCGGACAAGGCCAAGGAAATCGGCTGTGAGCCGACCCTGGGCGAACATCTCGACGTCATGGTCAATGAGGTCTTTGCCGAGGTCTGGCGTGTTCTGCGGCCGGATGGCACCTGTTGGGTGAACTACGGCGATTGCTATGCGACCTCGCCCAATGGCCGCCGGGCCGATGAGGTCAAGCGCCTGAAGACCGATGACCGCACGTTCCGAGATAAGCCGTTTTCGACGGTGGGGCCGATCTACGTGCCCGACTATGAAAAGACCTCGCGCGTCGGCACCAGTGGTAATGGCGGCAATCTCGCAGGCGCCCATGGAGGACGTGTCGTCGCCGGCGGCACGCTGAAGCCGAAAGACCTCTGCATGGTGCCGAACCGCTTCGCGATCGCGATGCAGGACTTCGGTTGGTGGGTCAGATCGGAGGTAATCTGGCATAAGCCAAACCCGATGCCGGAATCCATCAGTGATCGGCCCGCAACGTCGCATGAAAAGATGTTCCTCTTCACGAAGAGCGAGCGCTATTTCTATGACGCGGTAGCGGTGCGCACAGACGCCAAGGGACGAGGCGCCTATAAGATGCCCGATGGCTGGAACACCGAGCCTGGCGCGCACGGTTCATTCCATCCGAACGGGCGGGAGAAAGGCGCCAAGACGGAGAAGCAGCGCGGCCATGGTCGGCGTCATGCGGGGTTTAATGACCTCTGGGATCAGATGCCGGTCGAAGAACAGATGGCCGGCGGTGCCAATCTGCGCAATGTCTGGACCATCGCAACGAAGCCATTCAAGGAAGCCCATTTCGCGACCTTCCCTCCAGGATTAGTACGGCCCTGCATCATGGCGGGCACGTCGGAAAAGGGGTGCTGCCCGAATTGCGGCGCACAGTGGCGACGCGTCACCACGAAGTCGTTCACCCCGCAGCCGGGTGTCTCGATTGAGTCCGCCGTCCGGCGTGAAGATCAGCATGATGAGACCTGCCGTTGGAAAGGCTCGCAACGCGGCTCGGTCTCGCATCAGACGGTGGCGTGGGAACCTAGCTGTTCCTGCTCGAGGCAATCGCCTGTGCCTGCAATCGTGCTCGATCCGTTCGGTGGCGCTGGAACCACGGGCCTAGTCGCTGCGGAACTTAACCGCAGCGCTGTGTTGATCGAACTCAATCCGGATTCCGTCAATATCGCACGCAACCGGATCGAGCCAGCATTGCGTCAGGGCTCGTTGCTGTCGGGCTTCAACTCTCTCGAGGTAGCGTAATGGCTAGGCCGTCGCTATTGGAGCAATTGTACCCCGAAATGGAAACGGGCCGCCGCGTTGTCAAAAGACCCATCAACGGAAGCGGCGAGCAGAATATCGGCACAGGTTACCAATCGCTGATGGCGAGCTTTCATCAGCGAGATGTTGGCTGCGTCAATAAGCGCATGATTGGCGAGGCTGTCACAGATAGCGTTTCGATTGAGTTTGACATCTCCACATATCCTATGAATGTGCCACATCTGCGTTGCGAGACCACGTTGATGCTGAGGTGGGAGGTCAACCAGAATTGCTCGTGCCCAGGCAAGCGCCTCGTCCAAAGCGACAATACTCTGATCCATGTCGCGCACCTGCGAGGTTACGAGTGCTTTGCTGTCTGCCACCTCTCCAGTAGCGGAGGCGTCAATCAGCAACTCGTAGGATTCGATAACATACCAAACTGCCCCTGCGCTTGCTCGCGTTGGTATCTCCAACAGCAACGACGCAGCGGCCACGCGTGCCGTATCCCTGTTACGCTTCTCTACGTCTGTTCGTTCGATATCTGCATCCCGCGCGATGCGATCTACTTCCACCTGAGTAAGTACCGCAGCGGCTTGTTTATTGGCCGCTGTCTCCGCGGCTTTCGCCATGATGAGCGACGAGACGAAGGCCGAAATTCCGGCTACGAGGGCAAAAAGGCCCGTGATCAGTGTTTGAAAGTCGTAAGCCCATTGCCATGCGCCAAAGTGAGGTCCGCCGATCTGCAGGTCGATCATGCTCTAGCCTACCTTCTTCTTCGGCGCCGGCTTAGCGTTGCGCACCGGCAGATCGCGCTGCAGCGGCATGACATGCAGCACCGCGCGATGCCCCAACGCGCGCAAGGCCTGGTCGAGGCCGTTCAGCTTGCTGGGATGGTCGGGGTCGAGCAGGCGGCGGGCTTCCTTCACATCGACATCGAGGCGTCGGGCGAGTTGGGATGTGTTGATCGCCATGTCGAACATCATGCGCCGCAGCGCCACCTTGGCCGCCAGCGTCGGGTCGGCATGCACGATCGTCTCGCCGCGCTTCGCTTCGGTCGGCGCCGGCAGATCGCGGCCGGCCTTGACATAACCCGCCAGGGCCACGCTCAACGCATCCGCCGCTTGGGCCAGGGCCTCCGCCTCGTCATCGCCCTGGGTCAGCGCCTCCGGCACATCGCGGAAGGTGACGATAAAGCCGCCGTCATCGGGGGTCAGCTTGGCCGGATAGGCGAGAGAGATGGTTTCCATGACTTGCATTCCTTTCTTACCGTCGGTTCGGCGACCCCGGCCTTAGAGGCCGAGGTCCCGTTTGTCGATGCCGAGCTGCTTGATGATCGCGAGCGTCAGGCCGGTTTTCAGTTCCTGGTGCAGGCTGGGGATGGTGGTGAATTTGTCCCCCACATAGACCCGGCCATGTCCGCCCTTGCCGTGGCCGCCGTCATAGTTGAACGGGATGTCCTTCTGGCCGGCATAGCGCTTCAGCAGCTTCAGCAGTTCCTTCCCCTTCATCGCTTCCCCCGTCGTTACGAAAGAAGATATAGGACAAAATTGTCCTACGTCAAGGGCGGAAGGGACAAAAATGCCCTAGTGCCCCGGGTGGTGGTATGACCGGCCGGATCTCCATCACCGACCTGAAACGCGCCATAACCCTGTATGAGGTCGTGGCGGAAAAGGTCGCGCTGAAACGGGCGGGGCGGGAACTGGTCGGCCTCTGTCCCTTTCACCGGGAGAAGTCGCCGAGCTTCTATGTCCATGCCGGCAAGAACCTCTATCGATGCTATGGCTGCGGCGCCGCTGGCGACGTGATCCGCTTCTATCGCGATATCCATGGGGTCGACGACAAGACCGCCATCCGAGAATTGGCCGCGCGCGCGGGGCTGCTGCCCAGTGAGGAAGCGAGCAAGGTGGAACCGCGGCAGGTCTTCGCAGCGCCGATCAAGGCCAGCTTTTCCGAGGCCCGCGATGCGGCGCGCAAAGCTTTCATCCAAGAGTGGGCGATCGGCATCTGGCGGGAGTCCAAGCCGGCGGCCGGCACATTGGTCGAGAGCTATCTTGCCAAGCGCGGCATCGATGTCGCGATGATCGGCGGCATGCCGCCCAGCCTGCGCTTTCATCCCAACCTGCCGAGCGATTCCGAGCCTGGCAGCCCATCATTCCCCGCCATGGTGGCCGGCGTACAGGATGTCGACGGCAAGGTACGCGGCATCCACCGCACCTTTCTCGATCGCACGGGCGAGGCCAAGGCGCCGATCGGCAAGCAGGCCAAGAAGATGCTGGGACAATGCTGGGGCGGCTGCGCACGCTTCGCCGCCGCCGGGGAAAGGCTGGTCATCGGCGAGGGCATTGAGACCTGCCTGTCGGTGATGCAGGCCCTGCGCCTCAATGGCGACATGACGCCGGTTTGGGCCGCACTCAGCCTCGGCAATATCGCCGGTACCGGTGATACGCATCGGTGCCGCTGCAAGGCGGAGCGGGAGCACCCGACCAGACCTGGCGTCATGATCCCGCCACCTTGGCCGGATCTGTCGCGGCCGGGCTTCGTGCCGCCGGCGCAAGCGCGGGAGCTGATCATCCTGGGGGATGGCGATAGCGATCCGTTCATCACGCGGGCGCTGGTCGACTGCGCCCGGCGTCGATTTCAACATATGGGTTTGACGGTACGCGTTGCATGGGCGGCGCCGGGGAAGGACTTCAATGACATGCTGAAGGGTGCGGCCGAAGGATGAGTAATGAACAAGAGGCCATGAAGTCGATCTTTGCGGCTGTCGATGAGGCGGAGCAGCCGGCCGATGATCTGCATCTTGCGCGGGAGCCGCGCAACGATCTCGGCAATGCGCGCCGTTTGATCGCGCGCTATGGCAACAACCTGATGTGGGTCGATGGCGCTCGCTGGTATGTCTGGGACGGCCGGCGCTGGCAGGGCGAAGCCGGCGATGCCGAGGCCATGAAATGTGCGCATCGCACGGCAGAGGCGATCTCGGGCGAGGTCAAGGCCCTGGAAGTGGAATTCGACCGCTTGATGAAAGATCCGCCGCCGGGTTTCGATGCGGCGGAATGGCAAAAGAGGGTCGAGAACCATTTCAAGTGGCAGGCCGCAAGCGGCAATTCGGCCAAGGTCGACGCGATGCTGCGCAGCGCCATGCCTTATCTGAGGCGCCCGCCGCGCGAATTGGACGACAGGCCGTTCCTGCTGAACGTGCTGAACGGCACGCTGGAATTGCCGACCAAGGTCGCCGCCAATGACAACGGCACGCGTTCGCTGATCGATGGCGATATCACGTTGCGGCCGCATCTCCATAGCGACCTGAAGACGCGCTGTGCCGAAGTCGTGTATGACGCCGAAGCCACATGCCCCCTGTGGAATGCCTTCATCGCCCGCATCATCCCGGACCACCCCACGCAGCTCTTCCTGCAGACCTGGTTCGGCTATGTGCTGACCGGCGATACCGGCGAACAGCAGATGCTGATCGCGCACGGCAAGGGCGCCAACGGCAAATCCACCATGATGGATACGATCCAGTACATCATGGGCGATTACGGCCTGACGCTGCCCATCCAGACTTTCATGTTCGATGAGCGACGGCGCGGCGGCGACGCCACGCCGGATCTCGCACGGCTGCCTGGCGGCAGGCTCGTCACCGCGAGCGAACCGGAGGTCGGGCAGCGCCTCTCGGAATCGGTGGTGAAGCAGATCACGGGCGGGGAGAAGATGACGGCGCGAAACCTGCATGAAAGCTTTTTCGAGTTCATGCCGAGTTTCAAGCTGGTGCTCTCGGTCAACATCAAGCCCAACATCCGGGGCCAGGATGAAGGCATCTGGCGCCGCATCCTGCTGGTGCCGTTCGACCAGTACATTCCCCCTGAGGAGCGCGACAAGCGCTTGGCGGAAAAATTGAAGGCTGAGGCATCCGGCATCCTGAACTGGCTTTTGGACGGCTATCGCCTCTGGCGGGAGCGCGGCCTGGTGCTGCCGGAGAGCGTGAAACGCGCGACCGAGGAATACCGGACCGAGAGCGACCCGGTCGGCGAATTCATGCGCACGGCGACAGTGCGCGAGACCGGCGGCAGCGTCCAGGCGACGCGGCTCTACCAGATATACACCAAATGGGCGGGCGCGAACGGCATTAGCCCGGTCAGCGGCACGTCCTTCGGTCGGCGCCTCTCCGACCTCGGCTACCACAAGGAAAAGATGGGCGTGATGTACTACACCGGCATCGCGATCACCCAGGAAGAGTTTGGAGGGTTGGAGAGTTCGAAGGGTGGTTCGGGCGCTGACGGCGCGCCGGACGGCGGAGGATTGCCCGATGAGCGCTGAAAATGGGCCTTAAACCCTCCAACCATCCGGCAACTGTCCGGCACTAAGCGTTTGATTTGATTGAAGCCATGGAGGGTTTGGAAGGTTGGAGGGTTTCCCCGCACCACGTATGCGCTTTGCATGTGCGTTTATATATAGAAATGACTCTCCAAACTATCCAAACCCTCCAAGTATCCAAATGAGGGAACTGACATGAGTAAGCTGAGGGCCAAGCGGCGGAACATCGACCCGGCACGACGGAAGTCGATCCGTGAGCAGATCAACGGCTATGCCAAAAAGCCGTCGCAGTTCAAAACCGATCCATCCCATCTCCTGCGCGACCGCAAGACGGGTCTGGTCATCGCACCGTCGAATGATGATTTCGGCACGAAAGAGCGTCGCGCCCATGATCGGGTCGAGTTGGAAGGCGACAAGACAAAGCCGCATGCGCGTGTGACGACCGCGACCCTACTCGATACCATGCGCAATCGCAAAAACCTCGCCTTCGAAAAAGACGGTGACCATGAGCGCCTGTGGAATGCGGGCGATCGGCTGCGGGCGGACTTCTATCTCGCCGGCATGGAACCCCGTGTGATCTCGACCCTCAATGATCTGCCTGGGGGCAAAGGCGAGATGAGTGACCGGGCAATTGCCGCTCGGCAACGCATGGCCTCGGCCCTTGCCGCTGTCGGTCCATTGCTGGCGCCCATCCTGCAACATGTTGTTTGCGATGATAAGCCCATCAGCGAATGGTCACGTAAGCGGGGACGCCAAGCCGAGATCGTTTCGATGACCCTGTTCAAGGCAGCGATCGAGACCTTGGCCCACCACTATGGCTATTGACTTCGACCATGCGCTCGATATAGCGTCCCTCCTTAGTTTCGAGAAGTGCGCCCGCCGATCATCCGATTCGGCGGGCGCTTTCGTTTCCAGGCTCATCCCTGCACAGGGAGGCTGCCATGTAACCCTGAGGCAGGGGGGGCACCCCCACCATCGCGGGTCCTTCCACGACCCCACCCCCGACACGGGCAACGCAGCCGCGGGAATCCGCCAGTGTGACGGTAAATTGAGAGCCTAAATTTAGGCCTTTAGCCGCAATTGAATGAGTTGAGCTATGCAGACGGTGCAAGGCGAGATGGCCGCGCCGGCGCCGCTGCTTGACGGCGGCTCGCCGCCGCATCGCAACCTGGTGCGCAAGGGCGATTTCGCTCAACTGCGCGGCGTCACACCGGGCCGCGTCTCGCAATGGATCGCCGCCGGACAGATCAGCGGCGATGCCATTGTCGGCGAGGGCCGGACTGCACTGATCGATGTCGACCTGGCCTGCCAGCAACTGGGCGTCACGTTGGATGCCATCCAGCTTTCAGCCCAGGCGAGGCCGATACCGCAGCCGGCTCGTCCCGCGGGTGCAGAGCTACCAACACCGCCGGCCTTCAACGATGCGCAGCAACGCACGCTGCTCGCTCGTGCAGAGCAGGCCGAGATCAATGCCCGCCAGGCCCGGCGGGAAGAGGAAGCCCAGCAAGGCGTCTATATCCGCACCGAGGATGCGCGTCGGGAGTTCAGCAAGGTGCTGACAGAGGTAATGTCGAGCATCGAAGAGTTAATGCCGACGCTGGGCGACGCCCTGGCGGCCGAATTGAAAATTGATGGCAAGGCTGCAACCGTAATTTTGCGCCGCCAGCTGCGCGCCTGGCGCGAACGACAATCGACCGCTGCCCGGCAGATTGCCGACAGGGAGCCCAAGCTGGTTGACGAAGAGGAAACCGGCGATGCCTGATGGCGGCGCCTTCCTCGCCAACCCCGCACATTTGGCGGCGAGCATCGTCGCTGAGGTCATCACACCGCCACCGCCGCTGGATCTGAACCTTTGGGCGCGTGACAACGTCCGGTTCGGTTCAGAAAGCCCTTTCCCAGGGCCGTACAACGCCGATCTGTTTCCATTTTTCAAGCGTCCCCTGGAGGTCCTGGGACCTGAGCACCCGGCCCGTGTCGTCGTGTTCAAGAAATCGGCACAGCTGGGCGGCACTGTCTTGGCGCAAATCTTCCTCGGCGGGTCGATGGACATGGACCCGTGCGGTTTCATGTACGCGCATCCGACTGACGGCAATGCGATCCGCTGGTCGAAGACGAAGTGGAAGCCGATGTTGCGGCAATCCACGGCGCTGTCGAACCTCTTTGCAGATGCCAAGTCGCGCGATGCATCGAACAGCATGCTCTATCAAGAGCGGAAGGATGGGCGCGGCTTCCTGCAGATCAGCGGAGCGAATTCCGAAGCCAGCCTGTCAATGCTCAGCGCCAAGAAGCAGGTCCAGGACGATCTGTCGAAATGGGAGTTGAACAACGCCGGCGACCCGGAGACACAGGCCGACAGCCGTAGTAAAGCCTTTGCCTGGGCGAAGATCCTGAAGATCGGCACGCCACTGATCGAGGACAATTGCCGGATCACCAGGGTTTTCAAGCAGTCGACACAGGAGCACTACCATGTACCCTGTCCGCATTGCGATCACTTCCATGCGCTGGAATGGGAGAACCTGCAGTCCTTCATCGAGACCCATCCGGAAGACGATCCTTGCTTCGTCTGCCCGGCCTGCGGTGGCTTGATCGAGCAGCATCACCGCAACGAGTTCAATCGCCGCGGTGACTGGGTGGCCTACAACACGAATGCCAGGAACATCGGCTTCTATCTCTGGTCGGCCTATTCGCCTCTCGAAAGCTTTTCCAGCATCCGTGATGCATGGTTTGCGGCGAAGGGAGATCCCGCCAAGGAGCAGGCCTTCTTGAATGACACGGTGGGCCGGGCATACAAGGCGGCCGGCGAGAGCCCACCCTGGGAATCGATCCGGGACCGTGCCGCGCAAAGTGAAATGAAGATCGGTGTCGTGCCCGTTGGCGGTCTCCGACTGACGATGGGTCTCGACTGCCAGGGCGACCGCGTCGAGTGGAACCTGACCGCCTTCGGCCGCGACCTGCGACGCTGGCCCGTTCAGTACGGGGTGATCGAGGGCCATATCTCGGACACTGAGACGCGGAAGAAGTTAGATGCGCTGATTGCGCAAACTTGGCCGGATACTTTCGGCAATCGCCGCAAACTCGACATGGTGGCGATCGACGGCAATGCCTGGACCGAGGATGTGTTCGATTGGGCGAAGCGCCATCCTTCTAGCAAGGTGATGATGGTACGCGGTGCGAAATCCGACATGGCGCCGGCATTGGTCAAGGTGAAACGCGAGAAGAACAAGGAAGGCAAGTCGCTCAAATATGCCGGCCGTTTCTTCAACGTCGGCGTCTCCGGCATGAAGATGGCGCTGTACAAGAACCTGCAGAAGACCGACCCGCTGGCTCGCGGCTATTGCGGTTTCCCCGTCGGCTTTGATGATGACTACTACCAACAGCTCTGCGCCGAGCGCCGGATGCCGAAGAAGCGCAAGGATGGCTTCGTCGAGTATCAGTGGACCAAGGATCCGGCGCAGCGAAACGAAGTGCTCGATACCTCGCTCTACGCCGAGGCAGCCGCTGTTCGTCTCGGCTGGCGCAGCATGAGTGACGATGCCTGGGACCGTCTGGAAGCTGAACTTGAAGTGCAAAGCGTGAGCGGTCAGACCGACATGGAAGACCTGTTTGCGGGGCCCGCGGCGGCAGCTGCTTCACCGAGCGAACCGAAGAAACCCACAAGCCTTAGCCGCAGATTGGCCTGATCATGGATGCAACCGAACGTGCCTCGCTGGAACGGCAGCTGGCCGAGCTGCAGGCTGCGCGGCATCAGTTGCTGATCGGCAAAGCGATCGTCTCGGTCCAGTATGACAATCGCAAGGTCGACTACAAGCCGGGCGACGAGACGAAGATCCAGATGCGGATCATGGAAATTCAAGGTCAGCTCGGTCTCTCTCGTCGCCGCGCGATCGGCGTCTCTTTCGGTCATCGGTAAGGCGCTCGGAGATCACCATGTCCAATCGCCTGCTCAACGCCGATGGCACGCCGATGGTGCCGGCGAAGAAATCGCATTGGCATCATCAGACCGCCTATCAGGCCGCCGATCCCATTAGCCAGGACCTCGGTGGCTGGCATCCGCGCCTGGCCTCGGCTGATGCAGACCTGCTCTATGAGCGTGATCAGATCACGGCGCGGATTCGCGACCTGGTCAAGAATGACGGTTGGGCTGCCGGTATTGTCAGCCGAGAGATTGACAACGTTATCGGCAGTGGGTTGCGACTGTCGTCGAAACCTGACTGGCGCAGGCTGGGCCAGAAGCCCGAATGGGCCCATGAATGGGGTACGCTGGCTGAGGCGTTGTGGCGCGAATTTGCCAATGATCCCGGCAAGTATAGCGATGCCACCCGAAATTCTACGATGGGCGGCGTGTTTGGCCTTGCCTATCGGCACTACATCATCGATGGCGATGCCCTCGGTGCGGTGATGTGGCTTCCGAATCGCGGCAGTCGTTGGGCAACTGCAGTACGGGTCATCGATCCGGATCGGATGTCGAACCCCGACAACATGATGGACACGGACCGCCTGCGCGGAGGTGTAGAGCTCGACGAGAACACGGCGGCGACCGCCTATCATATCCGCAAGCGTCATCCGGCCGATGTTGGCGCCGTCATCACCGACGCCTTCACCTGGGAGCGGATCCCTCGCGAAACGCCCTGGGGGCGTCCCGTTCTGATTCATCACTACGACAAGGACCGCGACGGCCTGTCCCGCGGCGTCGGGCGCCTGACGCCGGTTCTTGAAAAGCTGAAGATGCTCAGCAAATACGACAAGGTCGAGCTCCAGGCTGCGGTGTTGAATGCCATCCTGGCTGCCTTCATCGAAAGCCCTTTCGATCACAACCTGCTGCAGGAGATTATCGAAGGCGGTAACGGCGACAAGCTGGGTGGTTATCAGGATGCGCGGGCGGAGTTCCACGAAAGGCGCGATGTGCGTCTTGGTGGTGTCCGCATTCCCTCTCTGTTCCCTGGCGAGAAGATCGGTTTTCAAACGGCAGCGCGGCCCAACACCGCATTCGCGGATTTTGAGCGGGCCACATTGCGCAACATCGCTGCCGGCACCGGCATGAGCTACGAGCAACTGAGCAAGGATTGGTCCCAGTCCAACTATTCCTCGGCTCGGGCCTCCCTTTTGGAAACCTGGAAAACACTGCTCACCCGTCGCGACTCCTTCGCCCGGAATTTCTGCACGCCGATCTATATGGCTTTCCTCGAGGAGGCGATCGATGCCGGCGCGTTGACCATTCCGGACGGTGCGCCCAGCTTCCTCGATGCCCGTCCGGCTTACACGCAATGCAGATGGATCGGGCCTGGTCGTGGTTGGGTCGATCCGGTGAAAGAGAAGCAAGGTGCACTGATCGGGATCAATGGTGCCATGTCGGACCTTGAATCTGAATGCGCCGAGCAGGGCAAGGACTATCAAGAGGTTCTTGCCCAGCTGCGCCGCGAGATTCAAGAGATGAATGGCATGGGTGTGTTGCACCCGGCTCAGCGCGACTATCAACAGCTCCATGCGGCGATGGGCGGCAATAACGATGCCGAGCGCCGCGGTGAGGACGTGGGCCAATGACGATATCTCCGAAGATGGAATTGGCACTGATCGCCCCGGCGCGCGTGGCGCTTGCAGATTACGCCAGTGCCATGGCACTCGGTGGCGGCGGCCGACAAGTACCTAAGGCGGCCATGTCCATATCGGACGGCGATGGCACACGGCGCCTGTATCCCGTTCATGCTGGCATCGCCATCATCGCGGTTTCCGGCGTATTGCTGCCCAAGTTCTGCTATGTGGGCTGGAGCTTTGCGACCGGCTATGACGCATTGCAGTGTCAGTTCGCGCAGGCCTTTGCGGACCCCGACGTCAAAGCGATCGTGCTCGACATCGATAGCGGCGGCGGCGCCGTCTCCGGTTGCTTCGACCTGGTCGACTGGATTGCTTCAGCGAAGTCGGCTGCCAAGAAACCGGTGGTCGCCATCCTCAGTGAAAGCGCCTGCAGCGCCGCTTATGCGATTGCCTCGGTCGCGGACAGCATTTCGGTTCCGCGCACCGGCTATATCGGCTCGGTCGGTGTCGTGATGTTGCATGCCGATTTCTCGAAGATGTACGAGGATTTCGGCATCACGCTGACCTATATCCACGCGGGCGCGCACAAGGTCGACGGAAATCCAGTGACACCGTTGCCGGATGACGTCCGCGACACATGGCAAGCCGAGTGCGAGGATATTCGCAAGTTGTTTTGCGACACGGTCGCCCGTGGCCGCCAGGCTGCCGGCACCAAGATCACCGCAAAAGACCTGCTGGCAACCGAGGCGCGCGTCTACAGCGGCCCCGCCGGCGTTGCCCAGGCAATCACATTGGGGTTGGCGGATGCCATGTTGGCACCGTCCGAGGCCTTCGCTCAGCTGGTGCAGGCCGTATCAAGCGACGCGGCCTGACGGTCGACGGTCGATAAGCTGGGCTGCTGCCCATCCATGCAACGGAGAACGATGATGAAGAAATTCAGCTTTCGCCATTTGATCGGCCTTGTGCCGGCACCGGTAGAACTTGCTGCGCAGGATGCAAGCCAGCGGCTTGCGGCGGCCGAGCAGGAAGACGAAGAGGAAGATGAGGGCGGCGAGGGTTCCGCCGAATCCGACGATGAAGGTGGCGACGACACCGAGGCCAACGATGGCGAAGGTGACGACGACGATGAGGAAGACGGCGAGGAAGAGGCCAGCGCCAAAGCGGCTCGCAAGAAAGAGCGTCAACGCTGCGCCGGTATCTTTGCCTCACCCGCTGCCGAGGGTCGCATTGGCCTTGCCTGCCAGCTGGCGTTCAACAGCAATCTCAGCGTCAAGTCTGCTGTTGCGATCATGAAGAAGGCGCCGAGCGGTGCTGCAGCAACCGGCAGTGGCCTTGCTGCCGCCATGGCGAAATTCGGCAGCCCAGCCGTCGGCGCCGATGGCAGCAAAAAGACCGGGCAGGTTCGGCCCGATGCTCGCGCCATCTATGAGCGCATGAATAACCCGCGCGGTAAGTAACCGCCAGAAACTGAAGCGGTCACTGATCGCCTCGCCCGGCATCAAAGAGGAGCTAAGCCATGCCGACTGTTATCACCGAAGGCCGTCGCACGGCCGAATTCCTTGCATCTGAAGCCAACGGTTCGCTGAGCCGCGAGCAAGTGACCTTGCTGTCCGGGCAAAATCTGAAAGCCGGATCTGTTCTGGGTCAGACGTTGGTGGGCGGTGTCGCTGCTGCCGTTGCTGCGGCTGGCAACGTCGGTAATGGCGCGATGGGCGCGATTGCGGTCACCGGACCTGCGAAGAACGGGACTTATATGCTGACCATTGTCGCTGCGGCAGCGAATGGTGGCAACTTCGTGTTGGAAGGTCCCGACGGTGTCGAGATCGGGGCCGGCAAGGTTGCGGTCGCCTTCGCGGGCGGTGGCTTGGCCTTCACACTGGCGGACGGCGCTACTGACTTCGCGGTCGGTGACACCTTCTCGATCAAGGTGAGCGGAGGCATCGCCAAGTATAAACAATGGAACCCCGCTAATAACGATGGTTCGCAGGTCGCCACGGCGATTCTGTACGCCAACGTGGACGCCAGTGCCGCCGATCATCCGGCTGTTATCATTGCCCGCGAGGCCGAAGTGAACAACTTCGTGCTGGAATATTTTGCCGGTGCGGCTCCGGCTGACAAGGCGGCTGCCGCAGTGCATCTGGCCAAGCGCAGCATCATCGTTCGATAAGTCCCGCCCGGCGTCACCGCCTCGGCACCACCTCCCTCATCTAGGAGATTTCAGATATGTGGGAAATTCCCAACGTGTTTACAGGTGATGCCTTCTCGGCGATCACTCTCACGACCCAGATCAACAATGTACCGTATAGCCCGCAGCTTCTGGGGTCGATTGGCCTCTATGCGGTAGACGGTGTTCGCACCACGGATATCGCCGTCATGCAGCGCAACGGTGCCTTGGAGATCATCCAGACCAGCGAACGCGGCTCGCCGCCGCAGCAAAGCGACATTCCAAAGCGGGATATCCGCAAGGCGACCGTGGCGCATATTGTCAAGGAAGCCTACGTCAACGCCGACGAAGTCCAGAACGCCTTTGCCGACGGCATGGTCAATGGCACGGCTCAGCTTGCGACCGCACAGGGGTTGATCGAAGACCGCCTGAATGGCCCCTTCGGTCTGCGGGCTCAGTTGGAACTGACGCACGAGTATCATCGACTTGGCGGCATCCAAGGCATCGTGCTCGATGCCGATGACACGGTGCTCTACAACTGGTTCGACTTTTTCGGGATCAATGCGCTGGCGGACCACAATACCAATTTCGGCGCGCTGACCGCGGACGGCGCGGCCTTTGAAGTGGAATGCACCGCGATCGTGCGCGATATGGTGAGGGAATTGGAGGGTTTGCCGGTGACCTCGCTGGTGCCGGTAACCCTGTGCGGCGACAATTATTTTGACCAAGTATATTCCAACAAGGAAGTCAAGGCCGCCCGCAAGACCCGTGATACCGGCCGGGATTCGGATGTCTTCAGCGAAAACAAGGCGTTCAAATCCTTCGAATATGGCGGAATCAACTGGGTCAACTACCGTGGCACAAAGGACGGCAAAGTCGGCATTGGTGCCGACGAAGCGCGCCTCTTTGCCATGGGCGTGCCCGGTCTCTTCCAGATGCTGTTTGGCCCCCCGGATATCATGGGGCAGACCAATTCCAAGGGCTTGCCGGTTCACGCCATCATGCCGCCGGAACGTCAGACGATCCGCCGCGCGGTGGTGGAGGCGCAATCGAACCCGCTGACGCTCTGTGTCCGCCCGCGCTCGCTGCGCCGGCTGACCAAGAGCTGATCAGTCCAGAGTCAGGCGAGGGCACGGCATGAGGCCGACCATCAGGGTTGATGCGTCGCGCTTCATGGCGGCGCTCGACGCGCTGAAGCCCGCGCAAGCGCGGGCAGCGTCTGTCGTGGCCGTGAATGAGACGGCGCGACAGACGACCAGTTTCGCCACCCGGCTGGTGGCTAAGGATCTCGGCCTGAAGGTTGGTGATGTGCGGGCCAAGATGACGGTGATCCGCGCCACCAAATCAAACCTGCTGGCGATCATCCGGCCATCTGGCCGGGCGATACCTCTCTATGCGTACAAGGCCCGGCAGACGAAGCGCGGTGTCAGCGCGACGGCATGGGGCAAGCGGAAGCTCTATCGCGGTACCTTCATTGCGATGATGCCGGGCGGCCATGTCGGCGTCTTCAAGCGCGTGGGTGCCACCCGTTTGCCGATCAAGGAACTGTTCGAACCCAGCATCGGCCACGCCTTCGGCCGCGAGCCGACGCGATCGCAGATCGAAGCATTCATCCGGCAGAAGCTGCCGGTCAACGTCGCCCGCCAGTTGCAGCGCCGCCTCCGAGTCCTCTCCGGCAAGGTCAGTCTGTCAGGCCAGGCGGCCAAACGATTTGAAAAGGCGGCAGCATGATCGATTTCGACGCCCTTGTGCTGCGGCCATGCCAGGAAACCTTCGCCGTGCCGATCGTCTTCACGCCGAAGGATGGCCCGTCCTATCCGATGAAGGCCATCTTCAAATCGGATTTCGCCGCCGTGGATAGCGGCGGTGAAATGGTGGTGCAGGGCAGGGCGCCGGTTCTCGGCTTCCGTCAGACGGATCTGGCGGCGATGGGGCTGGCCCGCCCCAGCCGCGGCGATACCGTCGTGGTCAAATGCGTCACTTACGAGGTGACCGCCGCCGAACCGGATTCGGAGGGTGATGTTCAGGTTCACCTGGTGGTGGCGTAATGGGCGCCCGCCGGGACCTTCGTCTGAGCACGATCGCGGCCTTGAAGGCGGGGCAATTCGTGCCGGAAAAGCATTTCTTCGACACACTGGAGACCCCGCTGGAGCGGAACGAACTGCCGGCGATCGCCGTCTCGACGCTGACATCGAGCGAAGAAGGGCAGGATCCGTTCATGACGGACCTCGATTTCACCGCCTCGGTTGACCTGACGATCGAAGTGGCGATGGACGGCAAGTCGGACGGGCAGCTGATTAGCGACCTCGACGACAAATGCGATGCCGTCAAGGAGTGGCTGCTCTCGGATTCCGCCTGGTTGCGGCCGATCCAGGGCATCAAGTCGGTCGTCACCACCATCCAGACCAATGCCCTCACCGACAAGCGGACCGCGATCGGCACGATCAAGATGGATGTGACGGTGCGGGCGATCTATCAGCCGCGCGTCCCTGACGATCTGAAATCGGTGCGGATCAAGGTCGATGTCATCGACCCGATCGCCGATCCGAACCTGCACTATCCGGGTCCGGATGGCCGCATCGAAGCCGAACTGCGTATCGAGAACCTGTCGCCGGAAGACTGACCGGCCGCCTCCCTGACCATAGGAGCACTTCATGTACATCAAACCGGCACCCGGCATGCAGGTGGTCGATCCCGCACGCCTGTCCCAAGGCCCGGCGGCCTATCTGCCGGCGGAAGGCCGAGAGGTCGAACTCACCGATTATTGGCGCCGCCGCCTCGCTGAGGGCGGGGTCGTCGAGGCCACACCGCCCGCCGCGCCGTCTGATCCCGTCGCAACGGCCGATCCCGCCATGCCCACGGAGGCCTGATCATGAGCGTTTCCTTCAACAATATTCCGGCCAATATCCGCGTACCGTTCTTCTGGGCGGAAGTGGATGCCAGCCAGGCCGGCTATTTCGTGCAGCAGCAGCGCGCCTTGCTGGTCGGCCAGATGCTGGCGGCGGGCACCGCCATCGCCGGAATCCCGATCCTGGTTTCGACGGTCGATCAGGCCAAGGCACAGTTCGGCGTCGGATCGATGCTGGCCGATATGATGGCGACCTATCGTAAGAGCGATGCCTTCGGTGAGGTGTGGTGCCTGCCGCTGGCAGATCCCGCCGCCGCGACCAAGGCGACGGCCACCCTTACCGTCTCTGGTGCCCCGACAGCACCCGGCGCGATTTCGCTCTACATCACGGGGCGCCTCGTCGAGGTCGTCGTGACGCAGACCGACACGGCGGCCACGATCGCCGCGGCGATTAATGCCGCGGTCAATGCCGTCGCGGGCCTGCCGGTCGTCTCGGCGGTGGTGGGTGCGGTCGTCACCTTGACCGCGCGGCATGGCGGCATCATCGGCAATGATATCGATGTGCGGCTGAACTATTACGGCCTGACGGCGGGCGAGGTTCTGCCGGCCGGCGTCGCCGTTGCAGTCGTGGCCATGTCTGGCGGTGTCGGCACGGTCGATCTCGCCAGCGCCTTCGCCAATCTGGCCGATCAGGAATTCGATTTCGCGGCCATTCCCTACACTGATGCAACCTCCCTCGGCGCGATCCGCGCGGCCTGGGACGACGTCACGGGCCGCTGGTCCTACCTGCGCCAGCTCTATGGCCATGTCTTCTCGGCCAAGCGCGGGAACGTCGCGGCGCTGCAGACTTTCGGCGTCGGCAACAACAACCAGCACGCCACCTTTATCGGGGTGAACGACTCGCCGTCGCCGACCTGGCAATGGGCCTCTTCCTGGGCAGCCCAGGCGGCGACCTCTTTGCGCATTGATCCGGCTCGTCCGCTGCAAAGCCTGCCGCTGGTGGGCATCCTGCCGGCTCCCTTGCCGTCTCGGTTCCTGGTGACCGAGGCTCAAACGCTGCTCTTCTCGGGTATTGCCACTCATTATGTAGGTACCGACGGAACCGTGCGGATTCAGCGCTCGATTACCTCGTATCAGCAGAATGTCTGGGGTCAGCCCGATCCGTCCTATCTCGACGTTGAAACGCTGTTCACCCTGGCTTATGTGCTGCGCTACATGCGACAGGCGATCACCACAAAATTCGGCCGTCATAAGCTGGCCGATGACGGCACCCGCTTTGGCGCCGGCCAGGCAATCGTCACGCCGAAGATCGTCAGGACGGAACTCATCGCGCAATACTCGGCGCTTGAGAGTCAGGGGCTGGTCGAGAACATCGATGCGTTCAAGGCTAATTTGATCGTGGAACGCCCAGAAGGAGATCCCAACCGGCTGGACATCCTGTACCCGCCTGATCTGGTCAACCAGCTCCGTACCTTCGCCGTGCTGGCGCAGTTCCGGCTGCAATACCCGGCAACCGCAGCCTGACGCCGGCGGCGCGGTTTAGGCCGCGCCTCGGTGCCCCCTCTGAAAGGACAATCCAATGGCTGGAAATCGCATTGCCGGCGTCGCCTATCTGCGCGTCGACGGCAACCAATATGCCCTGCGGGGCAATCTCACCGTCTCCATCGATCTGTTCGAACGCGCGGGAGTCGCCGGGCAGGATGGCGTGCACGGCTTCACGGAAACGCAGCGCGTGCCCTTCATCAGCGGCGATATCTCGGATTCGGCGGGTCTCTCGCTGACGGAGCTGCGGGCGATCGAGGATGCAACCGTCATGGCGGAACTGGCCAACGGCAAGTCCTATCTTCTCCGCAATGCCTGGACGGCGGACGCCCACGAACTGAATGCCGCAGAAGGCACGATCGCGGTGAAGTTCGAGGGCATGAAGGGTGAGGAAGTGAAATGAGCGACGCACCGAAAGCCCGCACGCATATCGTCGATTTCGATTTTCCTCTGAAAGTCGGATCGACCGAAGTGAGCCGCCTGGAATTTCGCCGCGCCAAAGGCAGTGACGTCGAGACGTTCGACAACACCAAGGGCGATGCCGCGAAGGTTCTGAAGATGATCGAGCGGCTGGCGTCCAATCCTGACGATCCGGACATGCCGATCACACCGAAACTGGTGCGGGAAATCGACGCCGCGGACATCGAGAAAATTGCGGTGGAGCTTGACGATTTTTTGCAGCTTGGCCGCCGGACTGGCGCGAACGCATAGCTGATATCGCCTATTTCTTCCGCTTTCAGCCATCCGAGTGTTGGGCCATGACGCTGGACGAAATTCTGTTCTGGCTTGAGCAGGCCGATCGCATCCTTGAAGCCTATCCGACCCCAACCTTTATGGGTGTGCAGCGATGACCGAGAAAATTCCGGTTCAAGCCGAAATCGGCGTCAAGGACGACACGGCCGGCCCGGTCGCGGTCATTGCGGCGCGCTTCCGAAATCTGACCAAGCCGCTGGCCGGTCTTGGCCAATCTTTCGGTGGCGTGGGCGACTCCGTCAAGCGGCTGGGCGCGAGCTTCGCCGATGTGGCGAAACCGCTCGGCGCGCTGACGGCGGCGTTTTCAGTGGCCGGTATCATCGAATCCGCCAAGCATTTCATCGAGTACGGCGGAGGAATGGCAGATACGGCTTCGAAATACGGAGCTGCCGCCAAATCACTCTATGAGTGGAGTTATGCTGCCGAGCAAAGTGATGTATCGCAGGAATCTCTTCTGACTGGAGTAAAGCGGCTGAACCGTGCTTTATCGGATGTGGCGCGCGGAAAGAACAAGGATCTGCCTATTCTCTTTCAGCATCTTGGTATCTCAATGAAGGATGCCGATGGTCACCTAAAGACCACCGAGCAGTTGATGCCGGATATCGCCGACGCGATGCAGAAGCTGCATAGCCCAATTGCCAGAAGCACCTTAGCCACCATGGCCTTTGGAAAGGCGGGGGAAGAACTGATCCCATTTCTCGAAAATGGCAGCGCAGATCTCAAGGCCAATGCGGAAGAAGCACAAAAGCTGGGCCTCGTTCTCGACACAAAGGCGACTTCCGCCGCAAAGCGGTTCGGCGATTCCATCACGCGCCTGGTACGTTCGTTCAGTGGGCTACAGAATTCAATCGGTTCGGCGATCATCCCTGCCTTGCAACCGCTGATCGATATGTTTACGGACTGGATCATCGCAAACCGCGAGTTGATTGCGACGAAGGTAGGTGACTTCATCAAGAGCATTGTCACCCAAGTTCGGGCAATTGACTGGGCAGCCATCGGCAAGCAGATCGTTGCGATCAAGGATGCCATTGTCGGCTTCATCGAGAACACCGTTGGCTGGAAGGTCGCCATCGGCGCCATGGTCGCCCTGATGAATATCGAGATGATTTCTGCCTTCCTCAATGTCGGCAAGGCGCTGACCGTTATGAGTGCGCAGTTCTATCTGGTTTTCGGTGCGCCTTTGGTCGCGATGCTGGGCGACTTCGTTGTCGCGCTGCGGGCGGGCTACGGCGTGATGCAGGCCTTCAACCTCATGGTGGCGGCAAACCCTGTCGGCTTGCTGGTGATCGGTATTACAGCAGCGGTGGCGGCGATCGCCGGCCTGGCCTATGTCATCTATCGCAACTGGGAACCGATCAAGGCCTGGTTCGCGGCGCTGTGGGAAGACGTGAAGAAGGTCTTCGTCGGCTTCGGTGAGTTCCTGGCCGGTGTCTTCACCCTTGATTTCACCCGTGTCTTCGACGGCTTGAAGGCGCTGGGGCAGGGGATCGTCGATTTCTGGAAGGGCATCTTCGGCGGATTGATCGACACCTTCAAATCGACCATCGGCTGGATCACCGACAATCTGGGCAGCACGCAGCCTGTCGCGGCCGGCGGGGTCGGCACCATGCCCGGTCAATTCGCCGGCGGCCGGGGTCCCCTGGGGCCGCGCGTCGGCATGACGGCACCGGCGGCCAATGCCGCCACGCCGGCAAACGGTCAGGTCAATGTGGTGATAGATTTCCGAAACATGCCCCAGGGCGTGACCGCGACGACCGCGACCCAGGGTCCGGCGATCGGCAATGTCGAGGTCGGCAAGTCCCGGCAGGGGGTTCTCTGATGGCCTGGCGTGATCAGCTGCGCAAGGGCAGCTTCCGCAATGTGGAATTCTTCACCGATAGCACCGGCACTGAGGGCGGCCGGCGCCTGGCGGTGCACGAATATCCGCAGCGCGACCTGCCCTATGTCGAGGATCTGGGACGCACGGCGAAAAAGACCAGCTTCACCGCCTATGTCCTCGGCCCGGACTACATGACGGCGCGGGATGCGCTGATCCGCGCCCTGGACGAAGAAGGCCCGGGCACGCTGGTGCATCCCTATATGGGCGAGATGCAGGTCGCGGTGCCATCCTGGCGGTCCAACGAGACCAAAGAGGAAGGCGGCAAATGCGCCTTCGAGATCTCGTTTATCGAGGCCGGCAACAATGCCTTTCCCGCGGCCACGGCCAATACCTCGGCCCTGGTACTGGATACCTCGGCGCTCAATTACAATGCCGCCGCGGCCTCTTTCCTGGACCGCTACAAGCACAGGAACATGCCTGACTACATCATCGACAGCGCGGCGACCGCCTTGCAGGACGTGGCCGCCGCGGTGACCGGTCTGCGGCGCGCGGCATCCGGCGCTTTGGCGGGCGACTTCACCGATGCCGTCAACGGGCTCTATGATGCCGCGCCGGATCTCGCCCGGTCGGATGATATCCCGGTGACCATCGCCAAGGTGCTGTCGCTGTTCCGCCAATCGAGCGCCGATGCCCTGGCCGCCCAGAACGGGCTACGATCCCTGGGCGATTTCGCGTCCACACGGCCCGGCATCTATGTGCCGACTGCCAACCGCGCCAGCCAGTTGGAGAATCTGTCGGCGATCGACGACCTGGTGCATGGCCTGGCGGTCACGGAACAGGCCCGCGCGCTGCTGGCACGCGACTTCGTCAGCTATGACGACGCGGTCGCGGCCCGTGATGCGATGACCGATGACCTGGAATCCGTCATCGTCTCGGCCGGCGATCGCGGCGATGATGCGGTTTTCGCGGCAACCGGCAACATGAAGACCGCCATCGTGACGGATCTGACCGCCCGGGGCGCCAGCCTGGCCCGCATCGTCTATCGCGGCTTGGGCCGGCCGATGAATGCCCTGGTCCTGGCGCAGCGCCTCTATCAGGATTCCAGTCGTGAAGGCGAGATCGCGGCCCGCAACGGCACGCCGCATCCCGGCTGGCTGCCGGTGACCATCGAAGCTCTGTCCCGATAGGCCCGGCGATGCTGACCTTGACCGTGAACGGCCAGCGTTACGAGGGCTGGACCGGGGTTTCCGTCTCGACCGCGGTCGACCAGGCGGTGTCGAATTTCGACATTTCCCTGACCGAACGCTGGGCCGGCAGCGACGGACGGGTGCAGGACAAGCCCTGGGTGATCGTGCCGGGCAGTGTCTGCACGGTGCAGCTGGACGGCGATCTGGTCATCACCGGCTATGTCGACACCTACAGCCCGTCATTGGCCGCGACCGCCCATGACGTGCGGGTCATCGGGCGGTCGAAGACCTGCGACGTAGTCGATTGCTCGGCCGTGGTGCCGAGCGGCCAGTTCTCCGGCTACAGCCTGGCGCAGATCGCGCAGGCCCTGTGCCGTCAAGTCAATGTCGGGGTGAAAATCGGTGCCGCGATCGGCGCCGCCTTTCCGGACGTCCAGGTGCAACAGGGGGAGACGATCTTTGAACTCATCGAAAGGCTGTCCCGCCTGCGCGCGCTTCTGGTCAGCGACGATGAAGGGGGAAATCTCGTCCTTACCCGGGTTGGCACTCAACGCGCTGCGGACACACTTGCCCAGGGCAGGAACATCCTCAGCGGCAGCGCCAATCTCAGCATCGCCGACCGCTTCAGCGACTACATCGTCAAAGCCCAACAGGCTCCGTCAGACGATATCCCGGGGATATCGGCGACTGAAGTGATCGGTTCCGACAAGGATCCGGGCGTCACGCGCTACCGGCCGAAGCTGATCATTGCCGAAGACCAGGCCGATACAGCGACCTCGGCGGAGCGGGCCAGGTGGGAACACATGACCCGCGCGGCCAAGGGCGTCGAGGTGAATCTCCGCGTGCAGGGCTGGCGCCAGGGCAATGGCGCGCTGTGGCGCAAGAATACCCTGGTGCGGGTGACCTCGGATTGGCTGGGCGTCGATCGCGACCTGCTGATCGCCGGGCTGACCTACAAGCTGGATAGCGGCGGCACAGTCTGCGACATGCGCCTGTCGCCGCCCGAAGCCTTCACGCCGGAACCGATCGACCCGGACAAGGCCCTAGGGTCGGGCGGGTCCGGGCTCTACAACATCATCGACCAGGATCTGAAGTCAGGCGGCAAGCAATGATCGATGTGCTACGGGACCTGACCCGGCGCACCCGGATGATGATCGCCCGCGTGGTGCTATCCGGCGTCAATGACGGGGCGGGCATCCAGGCGGTGCAGATCCGCCTCATGAGCGACGAGACGAAAGACAAAGTTCCGCATCTGCAGGCTTACGGCTTCACCGCACACCCTCATCCCGGCGCCGAAGCGGTGGCGCTGTTCATGTCGGGCAACCGCTCCCATGGCGTGGTGCTCTGCATCGACGACCGGCGTTACCGGATCACTGCTTTGGAGCAGGGCGAGGTCGCCGTCTATACCGATGAGGACCAGCTGGAAGGTGGGCACCGCATCATCTTCAAGCGCGGGCAGGAGATCGAAGTCCATGCCGGCAAGAAGTTCACCATCAATGTCGGCTCCGGTGCATCCACGCTGACCATGACGCCGGAAGGCATCAGGTTGGTGACGCCTGACTACGAGGCAGTACGGGCATGACAGATACTTTCGGTGTGGCGGTGCATCAGCTTGATTCCGCCGGCGGCGCGCAGCAGACCGAAGTCAACACCTGGTACCGAATCGAGGGTCAGCCCGTCGTGGTGATCGGCGATCTGGTCGAGGCTCACGGCCCGCCGCCACATTCGCCGCCGCCGCCCATGGTCGAGGGCTCGGGCTGGCATCGGGTCGGCGGCATCCCGGTCTGTCACGCCGGCCATCACGCCGCCTGCGGCCATGCAACGACCGGCCGCCCCTGGTATCGCATCGGCCCTTAACGAAGGCATCCCATGACCGATTTCGTCCATGTCTGGTCGCCGGACAACTTGTCGGGCGACTGGATGCTTGCGCCGCCATCGCTGGAATCCGATGCCGATCTGAAGACGGCCGTCATCATTTCGCTGTTCAGCGACCGTCTGGCCGCCGCCGATGACGTGATTCCCGATGCGACGGGTGCGACGCCGCCGGATCGCCGCGGCTGGTGGGCCGATAACGACAGCGACGGGCCGATCGGCTCGCGGCTCTGGCTGCTCACGCGGGAGAAGCGGACCGAGGCCACGCGGCAGCGGGCGGAATTCTACGCCGAGGAAGCCTTGCAGTGGCTGATCGCTGACGGCGTCGCCCAGCGCATCGACGTCTCGGCCGAGTGGAATATCCAGGCCATGGATCGGCTCGACTTGGTGATCACGATTTACCGCAATGACGGCCGGGTGGTGGACCAGCGCTACGACTGGGCCTGGCAGCAGATTGGGGCGCAGAATGCCGTTTGACCGTCCGACCCTCAGCGCGCTCCGCGACTCGACACGCCAGGATTTCACCGCGCGTCTGCCGGGTGCCGACAGCCTGCTGCGGCAAAGCAATATCCGGGTCTCGGCGGATGTTATCTCCGGCGCCCTGCACATGGCCTATGGCCGTATCGAATGGGTGTCGAAGCAGGTCATTCCGGATTCGGCCGAGGCGCAATACCTGGAGCGGTGGTGCGACATCTTCGGCCTGACGCGCAAGGGCGCCACCCGGGCGACGGGGTCGATCAGGTTCACCGGCACCGATGGCGCGCCGGTACCGATCGGCACGGTGGTGCAAAGCGGCAATCTGCAGGCATCGTATCGGACCATAGCGGCCGGGTTGATCGCCGGCGGCCAGGCCATCGTCGCGGCCGAAGCGGTCGATGCCGGCGCCGATGCCAACAATCTCAGCGGCGTGATTGTGAATCTCGTCAATGCGGTGCCCGGCGTCGTCTCGACGGCGACGCTGCAGGGCGAGATGGCGGGCGGCGCCGATGAGGAAAGCGATCCGGAACTCTTGGATCGGCTGCTGTTCGAAATCCAGAAGCCGGCCCATGGCGGCAATCGCGACGACTATTTCCGCTGGGCCCTCGAAGTCCCTGGCGTGACCCGCGTCTGGGTCTCCGGCAACGAACTGGGCGGCGGGACCGTGCTGGTGCGCTTCATGATGGACGACGTCCGCGCCGACCATGACGGCATCCCCCAGGGCGATCCGGCGCCGGCCTATAGCGATGACCTGCTGGCGGTCTATCAGCATCTGGAGCCGTTGCGTCCCGTGACGGCGCAGCTTTATGTCGCGGCGCCCGTCGCCGTGCCCGTCGATATCACGATCGCCAATCTGCAACCCAACACGGCATTGGTTCAGGCCGCCGTCATCGCCGAATTGAAGGACGAGTTCCTGCGCGATGCCGTGCCGGGCGGCACCATCTTCCAGTCCTGGCTCTGGGCGGCGGTTTCGACGGCCTCGGGCGAGCGCAGCCACACGATCCAGGCGCCGGCCGCCGACGTCGTGATGGGCGTCGGGCAGATTCCGGTGCTCGGCACCGTCACCTTCGTCTGACGGGGCGGCATCGTGGCGGTAATCGAGGCGCTCTGCGGCCTGACGGCGGAAGACTTCACGCAGCAGGCGCTCGACCTGTTGCCCCAGGGCCTGGCCTGGCCGCGCCAGGACGGCACGGTGCTCAGCAAATACTGGTCGGTCGTCGGCGACCAGATGGAGCGGCAGCATGCCCGCGGCTGCGATCTGCTGAACCGGGAAAGCTTTCCCTGCACGGCTATCGAAATGCTGCCCGATTGGGAGCGCGTCCTCGGCCTGCCGGATGAATGCACGCCTCCTGCCCAATCCTTGGCCGAGCGGCAGCGCGCGGTCTGCCTGAAACTGGCGGCCCGGGGCGGCCAGACCAAGGCCTATTACATCGCGATCGCCGAACAGGCCGGATTCGAGATCGAGATCATCGAGCACTTTCCGTCCCGGGTGGGGATCGCCCGGGCGGGCTGCATGAGGGTCGGGTCCTGTCCCTATTGGTGGACCGTCAAGGTGCTGGGCCTGACGGTAAGTCCGGCCAGGGCCGGGTGCTTCGCCGCCGGCGACCCGCTTTGCACCATCCCGAATTTCGATGTCCTGCGCTGCGTCATCCTGCGCGCCGCCCCCGCCCATACCATTGTCACCTTCGAACTGGAGTGATGCATGTATCGCATTGATGATTCCTCCGCCGTCGTCGTCAAGCCGGACTATCCGGCCGGCGGCACGCCCGGTTTCTTCACGGGTTGCGACGCCAATGCCGGCCATGCCGGCACGATCTGCACGCCGGAATTCCTCAATCGCGTGCAGGAAGAGATTGCGGGCGTCATCGAAGGCGCGGCCATGGCGCTCAATCCGGCCGATGACAAGCAGATGTTCGCGGCGATCCAGCTGCTAATCGCCTCGGCAGCAGCCAGCGAGATCGGCCAATGCTATCTCAGCAAGTCCGGTGCGAATCTGCTGCTGTCGCCGCATGACGGTAACCGGCTGCGGATCAACGGCGCCAATGCCATCATCCCCGCTGCCGGCGTGACGCTGCCCCCGGCCGGCCTTACCCCCGGCACCACCTATTACATCTATGCCTATATGGCGGCTGGCGTGCTGACTCTGGAAGCCTCGACCACGGCCTATACGATCCAGCCGGGCACCGGCATTCCGATCAAGAGCGCCGATCCCACGCGCACATTGGTCGGCATGGCCCGGCCCGGCGCCGGTCCGGCCTGGGTCGATAGCGCGACACAATGCTTTGTGCTCTCGTGGTTCAATCGGCGCCCAAAGGGTATTTCTGCGGTTGCAACTGCAAATCGAACACTGTCGAGTACGACGGCAGTGGAACTGCATACCGAACTTCGGTCGGAATTCATCCTCTGGGCGGACACAATTCCCTATCTGGCAATCGGTTATGCCGCCAACCCGGTTGCCCAGTCGTCGATCAACACGTTTCTTTATGTCGATGGTGCATCGACCGGACGAAGCGGTGGTACCACCACGTCAGCCGCACAAACCAACGGCGGATATGTTGGCGCACCAATTCCTGGCCTGTCCGAGGGCTATCACTACGTTACGGTCTTCGGAAACAACGCCGCAGGCTCTGTCACCACATTCTTTCCATCGAGCACGTATTCCGTCGCGGTCATCCAAGGATAAGGAACTGACATGTACTATCTCGATGCACAAGGCGCGGCGATCACCTCGCTGGTACCCGTCGAATTCGTCAACGATCGGGGTGCCCCGGTGTCGCTGGCGGCATATGCACTGCCGACCGCCGATCGCCTGGCGCTTGGCATCTGGTCGATGGAAAGCGATGAGTTACCCGACCCGGCGGCCTTCCTGGTCACGGGTGAGACCTATGAGAAGCTGGACAGCGTGGTCCGGCGGCATTGGACCAGCCGGCCGCTGACGCCGCAGGAGATCGCCGACGCTGCGAATCCCACGCTGCCGCAGGATCAGCTCCTGGCCTATGCCGCCAATAAGCGGTGGGAGATCGAGACCGGCGGCATCACGGTTGGCGGCGTGCAGATCGCGACCGATGACCGGTCCAAGGCACTGATCAACGGCACCAAGGCCTATCTCGACGCAAACCAGACCCTCACCATCAAGTTCAAGGCGGGGGAGGGCTGGGTGGAGCTTGGCCAGGAGCAGATCACCGGTATCTTCACCGCCGTTGCCGCGCATGTGCAGTCCTGCTTCACCGCCGAAGCAGCGATCGATGCGCGGATCGGCAGCGGGGAGCTGACGACGGCGGCGGCGATCGATGCGGCCTTCGCCGCCGCGCTGCAGCCGCCGGCGGAAGGCTGATCTGTATGACACCGGCGCTGCAAAATCTGGACTGCCAGCAGGGCGACAGCTTCGATCAGGACCTGTTGCTCTATCAGGACACCGAAACTGGGCCGCTCTTCGACCTCACCGGTTATTCGGCGCGCATGCAGATCCGCAGCATGCTCCAATCGCCGGACGTCCTGCTGGAACTGTCGACCGCCAATGGCAAGATCACGCTGGGCGGCGCGACGGGCACGATCAGCCTGGCGCTGTCGGCGGCAGAGACACGTGGCTTGGTTGCGCTATCCGACATCGATCGCGCGGCCTCATGCCTGGCTTTCGGCTTTCCCGTGGTTTCCAACTATGTCTATGACCTCGAAGTGACAGCCCCGGACGGCGCGGTGATCACGCTGTTGCGGGGCTTCTTCGTCGTGACGGCGGAGGTCACGCGATGAGCGGCAACATCGTCGTCGTGGTTCAAAGGAAGGTTTCGCGAACGGTCGAATTGCGGCGCGGTTTGCGGGGCGAAAAGGGGGATCCCGGCATTCCCGGTGCCGATGGCGCGCCTGGCGCCAAGGGTGATCCCGGCGAACAGGGTCTGCCTGGTGCGGCCGGTGTGCCAGGTGAACGTGGTGAAAAAGGCGATCAAGGCGAGCCCGGTGCCAATGGTGCAACCGGTGAGAAGGGCGACAGGGGAGATCAGGGTGAGCAAGGCGCACAGGGCCTCCCTGGCGCGGACGGTGCACCCGGCGCCGCTGGCGCACCTGGCGCCAAGGGTGACAAAGGCGACCAGGGCGATCCGGGCGCCGATGGCGCGGCAGGCGATAACGGCGTCAATGGCTGGTCTCCGGTCTTCGCCCTGGTCGCTGATGGTGAGCGACGGGTGCAGCAGATCGCGGACTGGGCGGGCGGCGGCGGCGTGAAGCCGGCGACCGGCAAATATGTCGGCATCGCAGGGTTCGTTGATGATATCGCTGATGCAGTGAATGTGCGTGGGCCGGGCAGTGGCGAAAGCCTGTTCTATTTCACTGATGGGACGGGCGCGACAGCGGGCCACAATTATAGCCGGTCCGGTGATTCGGGTATCCAATTTTGGGGCATGTCGAACGCGGCATTTACATCATATGATCTGTCCGATTGTCCCAACCTGGTCTCGTTCTGGGTAGACCAGCAGCAAGCCGAGGCATCCATCAATCTGTCAGGGTGCACGTCTCTGACCAACATCTATCTATTTTCAGGCAATGGCGCGTTCAGTCTTGATGTGAGTGGTGACACGGCCATCGTCAATCTCGACCTCGGAAATGTCGATGTCACGAGCCTCGACCTCACCGATTGCACAGGGCTCCAATACCTTTACCTCTGGTCCTACTTTCAACCTGAATTGGATCTGTCGGCACTCACCCAATTGACAGAATTTTCCCTGTTCGACGGCAATTATCAAGCGACGCTGTCGACTCTGACGCTCGGCAACTTATCCGACCTCCAATCGCTTGAGATCAGCGGTTGTCCAAATCTGACATCGGTTGAGCTGTCCGGTTTGGTTGGTCTGGTGGAGTTCTTTCGCCATGCCGGAGGAAATGACGGTCTCACCTCGATAGCCCTGTCGACGTCGCCGGCGTTGCAGCTGTTCAACGTCCAGTTTGACGACGCTGATGAAATGCTGGAGTCTATCGATATCAGCGCAGCATCGGGGCTTCAAGGTCTGGGCCTGTATCAAGCCGGTGGTTTGCAAACGCTCAATTTGCCGGCGGTTTCAACGGCGTCGGACATTGAGTTCACCCTCAGCAGAACGAACGGTTTGAATCTCGACCTGCATCAATTCGCTGGCCTCGCATGGCTCAGTTGGCAGGAAGCAACATCTACGACTGGTCTGGTGATTCCGCCCACCCCCACGCTCACTTATTGCGAATGCACCGGTGCGGCCCTTCCGGAGAATGTCGTCGATGCCATTCTGGGCAGTCTTGACGGCGCTGGCGCGATCAACGGCTATTGTGATCTGAGCGGCGGTACGAGCGCTGCACCCGGCTCCGTCGGCGCGGCTGCAAAGGCTTCCCTGATAGCCAAGGGATGGGACGTAACCACCAACTGATGATGGGATCTGCGATGCGGATAAAATATCGAAACGATGGGGCGGGCATTGCGGTTGACCGGCCCACGGTAAATGGCAAATCGACGGGTGTCACGTTTACAGAGCAAGTCGCCGCTGAGTTCTTCGTGCGGCTTGGTATCGCTGCGCAGAGGGCCGCGACGAAAATCAGCGAGAGCGGTGCACTTGATCTCGGTCAGGTCGATGCGGCGGCGGTCATTGACGCAGCTGTTGCGGATCGAACTGACGTATAGGGTGGCGTGGATATCAAAAACCGCATCGAGGGGGACGATGGCATGGATCAATTGTTGCCGCCTGATCTGCGGCAGGCGCTCTGGAGCGGCATCTTGACCTTCCTGTTGGCCTGGATCGGCCGGATGACCTATCACATCCGTCAGGTCCAGAAACGGCAACGGAGCTTCTGGTCGGCACATCTGCTTTGGGAGGTGCCGACGGCCCTGGCGATCGGCTTCATCGCCGATGGCGTCGCGGATTATTTCGCGCTGCACGGCAAGGCCGCGATCGCCGTCATCATCATGGTCTCGTATCTCGGGCCGGCCGGCATCGAGGCCATTATCCTGCGGCTGGTCGACCGTTACGGCGTCGCCGAAAAGTAGGCTTACCGGACAATCACATGAGAATCACGCAAGCGCCCTGGTCGGTGAAGCCGACCGGTGAGGGGGTCGCCTTGTCTTTCGATGACGGCGTCTTTCCAGAGACCTTCAACCTGCCGGCCGCCCAGGCCTGGCAACTGACCGAGGATATCCGGCGGTTCATTCCGGGTCCGCCGCAATCCCTGATTCCCGACAAAGGATCGTGACATGCTTAAACACCTCGTCTCGGCGCTGAAGGCGCTGCCGCCTGTGCTGTTCTTGTTGGTCGCCGCCGCGATCATCCTCATCCTGCGTGACGTGGGCAGCTATCTCGACGCCAACCTGCAGCGCGACATCGTCAAGCTTCTGCTGGCGGTGATCGTGGTCTATGGCCTGGTCTGGAAATCCCGCTGGTTGGACCGTCGAGCAGGCATCAATTTCAAGGATTCGTGGAATGAAATGCTTAAGGGCAATCGCGCTGTCGCTCTTTATCTGGGCCTGCGCTGGATCGGCATCTGCATCATCGGCCTCGGCATCCTGCTCCTCGCCTGATTACGATATCCGCATCGCCGCCGCCGTTGCGCGGTGGTGGCGGGATATCCCGGCGCGGGATGCCTTCTACAGCTGGAAGGCGCAGCTCTGCCAGGAATCCAGGCTCGATCCGCTGGCCGTCTCGCCGGCGGGCGCCAAGGGCCTGGCGCAGTTCATGGACCCGACCTGGGCCGATGAGGCGCCGAAGGCCGGTTATGCCGGCCGGTCGGTCCTCGACCCCTCGGCCGCGATCGATGTCGGCGCCTCCTACATGGCGGGCCTGCGCAGGTTCTGGAAGACGGCCGTCGACCCCGACAAGCACCGCCTGGCGCAGGGTTCCTACAATGCGGGCGCCGGCAATATCCGCAAGGCATCGCGTCTCTGCGGCAACGCCCTGGCCTGGTCCCAGGTCAAGGCTTGCCTCCCCCAGGTGACGGGCCGCAACGCTGTCGAAACGATCACCTATGTCGATCGCATCGCCCGATACCAGAAGGAGATGAGCCAATGAGCGGGACGCTTCGCTGCATTCACGTCGAGGCCGGCATCGATATCGACGATATCGCGCAGCCTGGCTGCTTGCAGTTTCAGGACATTGACTATCAACCGCTCGCGGATGCCGCCGCCGTGCTCGATGGCGAAAAGTTGCGCATCGCTTTCTACGATCCGGACGGCCGTCGCGGTGCACTGGTTGTGACCAAGAGCGCCGATAGCCAGTGGTGGCGGTGGGACGGGAATGTCTATGCGCCGACGATCACACCCAGCATCAAGAATACCGGTCCTGACGGAGAATGGCATGGCTACTTGACCAAAGGCGAATGGGTGGCGGCATGAGCGGCTTCATCAAGACAGGTCTCGGCGTTGTTACGGGCGTCTTCTCCGGCGGCACGTCCGTCTGGGTTCCTTGTGTGATCGTTGCCGGGCTAGTAGCCGGCGGTACCGGATTCGGTATGTGGAAGCTGATCGTCGCCCCGCGCCTCGAGGCAGCCGAGCTGCGCGTCGCAACGGCAGAGAAGAGCCTGGCTGTGGTTGTGGACGCCAACGCCGAAACCCAGCGATCGATCCGCATCATAGTCCGGCAGGCCGAATACGACCGCAAGGTGACGGCCGCGGCCATCGCTGATGCACAGGAAAAGGCCGTAAGGGCATCTCAGGTGAAAAGGGATATCGCAAATGTCAAGGGTGCTCAGGACGCTGTTGATCCTGTCGAGCTGTACGGCAATCAGCGGCTGCGGGATCTTCGCGCCGCCGCCCGTAGTCGTCAAAACGGAAGTGCAATATCAGTTCCCGCCAGAGGAATTCCTGCATTGCCAGGACGATCCGGAGCCGCCGGCGGATAACGCGACGAAGGGCGATAACGCCCAATACAAGATCGATCTTTGGTCGGCTGGGGATGACTGCCGAAGCAAGATCGAAGGCATCAGGAAGTGGCGCGATGACGCTGCGACCGCCAACCATCCGCAAAAGGACGCGCTGCCATGAAGCGACAGATGCTGATTCCGGTTGTCGCCGCCGGCGGCGCCTGGTCCTGGCTGACAACGCTGCTGCATCCCTCGGATCAGCAGGACCGCGATCGGCGCCAGAACTGGTGGGGCTGGACCGACGCGCTCCTGGATCAGCACTGGTGCCGGCTGCTCCTGACCAGGCCGGAGACGGTCTCCGATCCGGCCTATGTGGCGATGGTCACAGGTGGAACTGCGCCGGCCGGTGCCGTCCCGGTGACGGATGAGGGCTGGTCCCGCCTGCTGGCCGCCTGGCGTGAGGAAGGCTGGTATCACCGGCTGAAGAATGTCGGTTCGGAATGGGCGCGGCTCGATGAGCAGCGGGCCTATAAGGCGGCGGCTTTCGTCGCCGGCAGCCTGTTCGGTCTGGGTTGCCTGATTGGGGTCGGGATCTCGCTGTTGATGCAGATCTAAGCTCGGCGTCCCCCAAAACGCCGAGCTGCACTGCGGCTACTTCTTTTTACCGAGTTTCTTCATTATATTTTTCCTCATCGGGCCAGCCGCTTTGGTGGCCTCGCGAGCTTTTTCCGTCGACACGTCGGCACTTTTTGCGACCCGTCGGATTTCATAAGGCTCATTGGCGCTGACTCTGTCGCGATCAGCTTTGCCCCTTTTCGACTTATCATCTGGCATAATACTAATTTCCATGTCCCAGAAATAACCCGCTCTTCGGCGGGTGCGAGAATGGAACTGGGCGCACGATCCATCAAAAACAATGGTGCTATCGATCAATTTTTTTGCCGCATCGCAGCAATAATCTCCTCCCTCCTCAGGGCTCAGTTGTGGTCTATTCTCGGCCATGCGTCTTGCCCGAATCACCCTCGCTATCCTATTCCTGGCCGTCGCCGCCCCGGCAACAGCGGCGCCACTCATAACGGTCTGCTTTACGCCAGGCGGTGACTGTACCGACCTGGTTGTGAAATCGATTGCCGGGGCGTCGCACCAGATCCGGGTGCAGGCCTATAGCTTCACATCGGCGCCGATCGCCAAGGCCCTGGCCGATGCCTATCGCCGCGGCGTCGACGTGCAGGTCATCCTGGATAAGAGCCAGGCCACCGCCAAATATACTGGTGCCACCTATTTGCAGCATGCCGGCGTGCCGGTGACGATCGACAGCAAGGTGGCGATCGCCCATAACAAGGTGATCGTGATCGACGGCCAGACCGTCATCACCGGCAGCTTCAATTTCACCAAGGCGGCCCAGGAAAAGAACGCGGAGAACCTGCTGGTGATCCGCAACCCGGATCTGGCGGCAAAGTATCTCGCCAACTGGCAGAGTCGTCGGGCTGTCTCGGAACCCTATCGTCACGTCAAGCGCAGCGGCGGTGCCCTTTCCGAGCTGGATTGACGCGTCAAAAGCGCTCTTCCCACCAGAACTTTGCCAAGTTGCCGGCTGGCGGCTCGCGCGAGCGTTTCATCCGACGAGAGCTGTCTATCACAAGAGCATATGCCTGCCGCCGGCAGTGGCGGCATCTCAGCCGGCGGAAGACCTCGGTGAGCGGGTAATGATCGCCATGGGTTTCGCGCAGCCGGTCAAGGGACACATCATTCCAATGCTCGCAATTGCCGCAGATCGCGGTGAGATAGTGGCTGGCCGCCTGGCCGATCGTCACGATCTTGCCCTTTTGGCGTAGGATCAGGCGTCCGCCGATTGGGCCTTTGCCGGGAGCGCGCATGCTGGCTATCCTGACCGTCCGGGGAGGGTGCCATGTGCAATCTGTATTCGATCACCAAGGGCCAGAAAGCGATCCTGGACATCGCCCGCGCGATGAGCGACCGCACCGGCAATATGCCGTCGCTGCCTGGCATCTTCCCCGATTATTCGGCGCCGATCGTGCGCAACCAGCCGGCCGGGCGCGAGCTGACGATGGCCCGCTGGGGCATGCCGACACCGCCGAAATACCTGGTGGGCAAAAACGCGGATAAGGGTGTCACCAATATCCGCAACTTGAAGTCGGCACATTGGCGGCGTTGGTTTGGGGTCGAGCATCGTTGCGTGGTGCCCTTCACCAGCTTCGCCGAAAATGAGGTGCTGCCCGACAGCACCAGGCCGCCGGTCTGGTTCGCGTTGGATGAGACGCGGCCTCTCGCCTTCTTTGCCGGCCTTTGGACGAACTGGACCTCGGTCCGCAAGGTCAAGGAAGGCCAGACCACCAATAACCTCTATGCCTTTTTGATGTCCGCTCCGAACAAGGAAGTCGGTGCCATCCATTCGAAGGCCATGCCCGTCATCCTCACCCTGCCCGAGGAAATCGACCTCTGGATGGCGGCCCCGTGGGAAGAAGCAAAGAAACTGCAACGTCCGCTCCCGGATGGCGCGCTCAAGATCGTGGCGCGCGGCGCGAAGAAGGATGGCGATGTCTAATCATCGCGATCAACCCGCGTATTGAGCGAAACAGAGTGCCATGGGCTTTGTGGCAACTTAGTGACGTACCAATTGCTCGTCCGAATCCGCTCGACCAGGGCCGCGGCGATCGTCTTCGGCCATTTTTCCTCCCAGAGCGGCGCCTGGGGTTCTCGCTTGGTGAGTTCCCGCAACACGCTCGGCCGCAGCACCTTCTGCAATTCAAACGCCAGGTCCCATTCAAGGTCCTTCAGGACCTGTGGATCGATGCGCGTGAGGCGGTCAAGTTCGATCGTCTTTCTGGGGCTGTTCCGGACGGGCAGGTCACGCACCGGTTCTGTCGCTTCCTCATCCATGGCTATCTACTCCTTTTGAGGCGGTGCAGGGTGAAGTCGCTCAGCACGGGCATCTCGCCGCGCTCGGCGCAGCGGTCGAGATAGGCCTCGACTTCCGGCTCGAGGCGCCAGGCCTTGGGTTCGGCTTCCCAGGCGCCAGCCAGCGGATGGGCGACCCGGAACAAGCCGCAATCGGCGCAATACTGCTCGATGCCACCATCGGGCAGCCTCGTCGTTTTCTCCGCGACGAATCCGCAGAGCAGGCAGGGCGGCACGGCGGGGCTGGGTGTCGCGCGCTCCAGATCCTCGATCGCGGCGATAACCTTGTCCCAGAAAGCCAGCTGTCGCGCCTGATCCTCGGCGCTCTGGCCCTGGTGCCATGCGTCGCGCTGCTCCCGGGCGAATCCCAGGGCGCGGTCCCCGCGGCGGGCGATCTCATGACTGGCAAATTCATAGAATTCCGGCTCGATTGCCATGGCGTCGGCCTCCCGGCTTTACCTCGCATGTTCCTTAAATGTTCTCATTTTTAGATAAGAGTCAAATGCAAGATGGCACCCCAAGATAGGGGCTCATTGTTTCCGCTTTGGCACAATATGTTGCTGGTTTATATTGAGATCGTCCCGTCGCGATGACGGCACATTCCCAACCGATGGAGAAACACCATGCTGATCGAAGTAGGCCAAATCTGGAACGTCTATTCGCAGCTCGCGAAGCGGTGGACCCCCGCCACAATCATCGAAATCTCCGGCGAGTTTGTCGTTTTGCAGTACCGCGACATTCCCCAGACCCTGCAGTGCGACCTAACGCAACTGCGATACTGCCCTGAGCAGTTCCAACTTGTAGAGTCGCACGCATAGAATTAGGTCCTACTTAGATCCCGGCCCTTCGGGGCCGGGATGCAACCTCAGAGTTGCAGCGTTAACGTCCGCGATTCAAAATTAATTGGACGATTTTCGTGGCGTCGTCGGTCACGATCGGTTGGTTCGGCCTACTGGGATAAACCCGTGACATTTCTTTGGTGACGTCGTCAATGCTGATATCGAGTTTGGTGGCGATAGCAGCAAGAATCGAGGCCAGGGCTACATTATTAGCGACACTCTTTATAGACTGCTGATGCAGCTCCCGGATTTGATGCTGCATCACCCGTGGATCGTTAGGATCGTCAAACATGGTAGTTTCTCCAGGTTGAGTTGGTGTCCGGCATATCTGGTGTCGCTATTATACACCTTCAAGTAGAGTCATCCGCGAAGAACCGCTCGATATAGCGTTCGTGCCAGCATAAGATCAACACCGGATGCGGATGGACCAGTTGGGAATCGGGTGGTACTGAACAAATCCCTCCGCTGCTACCATCACCCTTCGCGGCTTAAAGCAGCAATTTGAAGGACCATTGCATCAGGGGGTATTGAGCGAATCCCCCTCCCTCCGCCAATAACTTTCATTTCTCTCCATAAAATTAAATACTTACTGAACAGGTCGAGGTTTTCCCGCGTGCCAACCCCGGTTGTCAGGGTCCATTGGCGCAAGCCGCTAGGCTGCGTGGCAGGCAAGGTCACAGTCTGCAGGGAAAAGGCTCTGATACGATTGTTCCGGCATTGAGGATCTGCGGGCAGAGGCGGCCTTGCGGAGCCGACCCGGCCAAGCAAGGGAGAATGATATGGACGTTTTCTCCGGTAGTTGTTTATGCGGCCAAGTCCGGTTTGAGGCGATGGGAGCGCCTGATCGCGTCGGTATTTGTCATTGTTTCACCTGCCGAAAATTCACCGGCTCTCCCTTTGCTATGTTTGCGATTTATCCCCGCGATGCGGTGAGGGTGAGTGGCAACGTTTCGGAGCATGCGACCTCCGCCGAGGGGCGCCGCTATCGTTGCAAAGATTGCGGCGCGCCAGTCTATGAAAGCGACAGGGATAACTCGGAGATTGAGATTCCGATTGGGGCCTTCGATCAGGCCGATTTATTCAAGCCGACTTACGAAATCTGGACGACGAGGCGCGAGAGCTGGATGCCACGCATTAAATCCGTGTCGGCATCTCATCCGCAGGATCGTCCGACAGACATGTCATGATGG
>Ga0255336_100511_pt1 | contig 57170 bp, 50 predicted proteins | sample MeOH1_35cm_T3_17_FD_189102 | JGI IMG/M metagenome (GOLD analysis project Ga0255336, IMG submission 189102) | Sandy soil microbial communities from University of British Columbia, Vancouver, Canada - MeOH1_35cm_T3_179 | ecosystem: Engineered > Artificial ecosystem > Sand microcosm > Unclassified ... | reverse complement strand
ACTGAAGCAGCCGGATGGACTGCTGCAGTTGCGGCGTCAGCGCAAGATGCTGCGATAGGCGGAGTTGGAGGCTGGCTTTCATGGCAAGTTGAGATTCATTGTAGAGAGTTTGCCACGACCGCGATACCTTGCGACATTCGCAATTACGCGCGCGTCTCTCGCGTGCGCTATTCAGGCGGCGCCGGGCGCGAACCGGCCCGGGTCAAAATACGGCTGTGCGGTTGCCGCACGGGGAGCCGGCGGGCGTGCGCGCGCACGACCGGTAATCCTTGGTGCGCTTACATGCGGAAGTGTTCGCCCAGATAGACGCGCCGCACGCTTTCGTTTTCGATGATATCGCTCGGCGCGCCGGCGGCCAGCACGCTACCGTCGCTGATGATGTAGGCGTGATCGCAGATGCCGAGCGTTTCGCGCACGTTGTGGTCGGTGATGAGCACGCCGATATTGCGCTGCTTCAGAAATTTGACGATCTTCTGAATTTCCAGCACGGCGATCGGATCGACGCCGGCGAACGGTTCGTCGAGCAGAATAAAGCTCGGATTGGTGGCCAGTGCGCGGGCGATTTCGACCCGGCGGCGTTCGCCGCCCGACAGCGACAACGCCGGATTTTCGCGCAAGTGCGAAATCTGCAGTTCGTCGAGCAACGCTTCCGTGCGGTTGGTGATGGTGTCCTTGCTGAGCCGCTTGCCGTTGTCTTCGTGCTGCAATTCCAGCACCGCACGAATGTTTTCTTCGACGCTGAGCTTGCGGAACACCGACGCTTCCTGCGGCAGATACGATAGTCCAAGCGAAGCGCGCTTGTGGATCGGCAGCAGGCTGATCGACTTGCCGTCGAGGTCGATTTCACCCGCGTCGAGCGGCACGAGGCCGACGATCATATAGAACGAGGTGGTCTTGCCCGCGCCGTTGGGGCCGAGCAGGCCGACCACTTCGCCGCTTTTGACGTCGAGCGACACGTCTTTGACGACGGTGCGCGACCCATAACGCTTTTTCAGGTTACGCACCGCCAGCGAACTACTGGTGCCGGCCGGCTTGCGATTGGGGAGGGACGCGGAGGTGCTCACTGGTTCGGCGCTCCCTGGATGGTGGTGGACGGCGCGAGCGTGGCCGGCGCGCCGTTCAGCGGCGCGGCGCCGCCGTTGCGCGGCGCCAGCATGGCGCGCACACGGCCGGTCGGATTGCCCGGGCCGGCCACGTCCTTGCCTGCCTTCGCGGTATAGAAGTCGCTCTGACCGTCGTAAGTAATGACGCTGCCGTGCACCTGGTCCATCACCGAGGAGAGGCCCTGCAGGCGTTTCACGGTGGCGTTGGTGGTGAGCGTGGTCAGATCCTGCTTGCCGTCGTAGTCGATTCGAATCGCCGTGCCTTCGATATATTCGTCGAGGCCTTCGCGCTTCTGGCGGAAATACGACAAATTGCCGCCGCTCGAGGTGCCGGTGGCGTACTGATAGCCCTGCGGGTCTTGTGTCACTTCGACGCGGTCCGCCTTGATCACGATCGTGCCTTTGGTCGCGACCACATGGCCGGTGAAGATATTGACCTGCTTGAGGTCGTCGTAAGTCATGTTGTCCGCTTCGACGTTCAGCGGCTTGTCCTTGTCGGCGCGGTCCGCGTGCGCGAGCGGCGCGAAGCCGGCGAGCGGCAACGCGACGATCAGCGCAGCGAGTCCGGCGCGGCACGCGGACAGGGAGCGCGTGCGGCCGGTATGAAAACGGGGGAACGATTCGTTCATGCAGTCACGCCTGGAATGGATTACCCGGGTTGCTTGGGCGAGCTGCCGCCTGCTTCGGACGGGGCGATCGAGCCTTTCACGTTGCCGAACAGCTGCATCACCCGGGTGACGTTGTTGTAATTCATGCCGCTGGCAGTCATCACCGACATGCCGCGCTGAAGTTTAACCGGCTTTTCAGTCTCGATCACATCGTCGTTGACCAGCACCCTAAAATGCTGCGAATCCGCTTGCATCTGCGGATCTCCGTAGCCGGGCGCCCGCACGATGCGCGCGTTGTCGTACAGATCGACGATAGACGCGTCGCCGTTCACCTTGCCGGTATCGCCGGTTGCGGTGACGATCGGTTTGCCGGGCTGAAACGCGCGCATGGCCGGCTTGACCATGTCGCTCAGCTCGTCGTCTTCGTAGTGGATCAGCGACTGGGCCGTCAGCCGGTATTGCGTCGAACCCGACTGGTCGAGTTCGGAAATCGAGAAGTTGTCGGCGAAATAGTCCGGCGTGTGTTCCTTGGGACGCACCACGCCTTCGTTCTGCCGGGGCAGCGTGGCTTGCAGGAGCCACCACGTGATACCGGCGAGCGCGGCCATTGCGACAAGCGGAATCAGCGAAGTCAGCCGGAACTGGTTCATCCGACGAGGCCTCGCTGTTCGCCGCTACAGGCGGCCGCGAGCAACGCCTCGTACTTGTGCTGCGCGCGCAGCAGCGTGTCGCAGACTTCGCGCGCCGCGCCGTGCCCGCCGCGCGCTTCGCTGACCCAGTGGGCCCGCGCGATCACCTCGGGATGCGAGTTGGCCGGCGCCGCCGCGAAGCCGACTTTCAGCATCACGCCGAGATCGACCCAGTCGTCGCCCATATAGCCGCATTCTTCCGCGGTCATGCCGGTTTGCCGCAACAGGTCCGCGAACGCCTGCGGTTTGTCCTGCACGCCCTGATAGACGTGCGTGATGTTCATTTCCTTCGCCCGCGCCGCCACGATGCCGGACTTGCGCCCGGTGATGAGCGCCGTTTCGATGCCGGCCTGGCGCAGCAGTTTCATGCCGTGGCCGTCCATCGAATTGAAGCCCTTCATCGTGTCGCCTTCCGCCGTGAACAGCAGGCCGCCGTCCGTCAGCACGCCGTCGACGTCGAAAATCATCAGCTTGACGCGGCTGGCGCGTTCGGTCGCGGTGGCAGGAGCGAGGGCCATCAGATCACCTTTTTCGAGAACAGGTCGTGCATGTTGAGTGCGCCGATCAGCTTGCCCGCTTCGTCGACGACCAGCATCTGATTGATGCGGTGGCGCTCCATCAGTTCCACGGCTTCCACTGCGAGTTGATCCGGGCCGATGGTGCGCGGGCCGGCGGTCATGACCGAGGCGATCGACAACCCGCGGAAATCGCCGTCGCGTTCGAGCACGCGGCGCAGGTCGCCGTCGGTGAAGATGCCGGCCACGTGGCCGTCGTGATCGACGATCGCGGTCATGCCCATGCGCTTGGCGGTCAACTGGAACAGCGCGTCGCGCACGGTGGCCTCGGGTGTGACCTTCGGCACTTCGTCGCCGGTGCGCATGACGTCGCGTACATAAGTGAGCAGGCGCCGGCCGAGCGCGCCGCCCGGATGCGAGCGGGCGAAGTCGTCGCGGCCGAAGCCGCGCGCGTCGAGCACCGCGACCGCGAGCGCGTCGCCGAGCGCGAGCGCGGCGGTGGTGCTGGCGGTGGGCGCGAGGTTCATCGGACAGGCCTCTTTCGCTACCCCGGAATTGAGGTGCACGTCGGCCAGTTGTGCGAGACTCGATGACGGGCGGCCCGTCATCGCAATCAGCTTCGCGCCGAGCCGCTTGATGAGCGGCAGGATCGCGACGAGTTCTTCGGTTTCACCGGAATTGGACAGCGCCACGAACACGTCGTCGGCGGTGACCATGCCGAGGTCGCCATGACTCGCTTCCGCGGGATGCACGAAGAACGCCGGCGTGCCGGTGCTGGCGAGCGTGGCCGCGAGCTTGCGGGCCACGTGGCCGGATTTACCGATGCCGGAAACGACTACGCGCCCGCGGCAACCCAGGATGAAGTCGACCGCCCCGACGAAACCATCGTCGAGTTGATCGCGAAGCGCGCGCACGGCGTCCGCTTCGATGTCGAGCACGTCACGAGCGAGCGCGAGTGCCCGGTCGCCATTGATTTTCGCTATCATTCGCGAAGTATAGCAAAGGCGCCTGTTCGCCGCGCCGGGCCTGCTGTGCCGAGCCGCTGTCTTTATTGCTGCCTTTAACGGCCCCTCAACCTTGTCGCACGGCGTTTCGCGTGCGCGGTTCCGCTGACGAACGAGGACGCTTTACCCATGCGTTTCAGCCGATGATTTCGCCGCTCGAAATGACGCTATTCCTGCTGCTGGCATCGGTAGCGGGCGTGGTGACCTTTCGCTTTCTGAATCTTCCGCCGATGCTCGGCTATCTGACGGTCGGCATCGTCGTCGGGCCGCATGCATTCGGTCTGATTCCGGACTCGGTCGGGGCGCAGAACCTCGCGGAATTCGGCGTGGTGTTCCTGATGTTTTCGATCGGGCTGGAGTTCTCGCTCGCCAAGCTGCGCTCCATGCGCCGTCTCGTGTTCGGCCTCGGCCTGTTGCAGGTGATCGGCACGATCGCGGTGGCGGTCACGCTCGGCTTCGTGCTGGAGCGCTGGGTGCATATCACGTGGCAGGCGAGCGTGGCGCTGGGCGGCGCGCTCGCCATGTCGTCGACGGCGATCGTCAGCAAGATGCTGGCGGAGCGGCTCGAGATCGAGACCGAGCATGGCCGCAATATCTTCGGCGTGCTGCTGTTCCAGGATCTGGCGGTGGTGCCGCTGCTCATCGTCATCGCGGCGCTGGGCGGCAATTCCGAAGACCTCGTCAGCGCGCTCGGCGTGGCGGCCATCAAGATCGTGGTGGCCCTGGCGCTGCTGCTGATCGTGGGCCAGCGCTTCATGACGCGCTGGTTCAACGTGGTCGCGCGGCGCCGTTCGCAGGAACTGTTCATTCTCAATCTGTTGCTGGTGACGCTAGGTTGCGCGTTCATCACGGACAAGTTCGGGTTGTCGCTCGCGCTCGGCGCGTTCATCGCCGGCATGCTGATCGCCGAGACGCCGTACCGGCATCAGGTGGAAGAGGACATCAAGCCGTTTCGCGACGTGCTGCTCGGGCTCTTCTTCATCACTACCGGCATGCTGCTCAATCCGCGGGTGATCTGGGAGCATCCGTTGATCGTGCTCGGCTTTCTGGTCGGCCCGATTCTGCTGAAGGCGATCATGGTCACGGGCCTCTCGCGCCTGTTCGGCGCGTCGCCCGGCGTCGCGATGCGCACGGGTATCGGTCTCGCGCAAGCGGGCGAGTTCGGGTTCGTGCTGCTGAATCTGATTCTCGACAAACATCTCGTCGACGCCACCCTGCTGCAGGCGATTCTCGCGGCCATGCTGCTGTCGATGCTGGCCGCGCCGTTCATGATCCAGAACGCGGACCGCATCGTGCTGCGGCTCTCCTCGACTGAATGGATGATGCAGTCGTTGCAGATGACGCGCATCGCCACGCAGAGCCTGAAGCAAAGCGGCCACGTGATCATCTGCGGATATGGCCGGGCCGGACAGAATCTGGCGCGCATGCTGGAGCACGAAGGGTTGTCGTATGTCGCGCTGGACCTCGATCCCGACCGCGTCGCGGCGGCCGCCGCGGCGGGCGAGTCGGTGGTATTCGGCGACGCCGGGCGGCGCGAGTCGCTGCTCGCCGCCGGTATCCACCGCGCGGCGGCGATTGCGATCACCTACGCGAACACGCCGTCGGCACTGCGCGTGCTGCATAACATTCACGAGCTGGAACCCACGTTGCCGGTGATCGTCCGTACCGTCGACGACGCCGATCTGGAAAAGCTGCTGGCCGCGGGCGCAACTGAAGTGATTCCGGAAATCGTCGAAGGCAGTCTGATGCTCGCCTCGCACACGCTCGTCGTGATGGGCGTGCCGATGCGACGAGTGGTGCGCCGGGTCGAGGAAATGCGCGATGAGCGCTACGCGTTGTTGCGCGGCTATTTTCACGGCGCCGACGACGTGGACGACGACGACGGCCACGAACAGGTGCGGCTACAATCGGTGCCGGTCGACGAAAACTCGGACGCCGTGGGCCGCACGCTCGCGGAACTGGGCCTTTTCGATGTGGGTGTCGAAGTCACGGCGATTCGCCGGCACGGCATTCGCGGCGTCGAGCCGGATCCGTCCACCAAGCTGCGCTCGAGCGATATCGTGGTGCTGCGCGGCCTGCCCGAACAGTTGGCGGAGGCCGAGGAACGGCTCTCGAAGCACCGTCGCGCGGGCGCCGCCGCAGCCTAGCGGCAGCCCCGGCGAGGCGCGTTCCCGCCGGGGCACCCTGGTTTAGCTTTTTCATCGGACCTGTCGAGGTCCATCCGGAGACATCATGTCCAACGCGCTCTCGAGCGCGCCGCTCGATGCGGCCGATTACATCAAAAGCCACATTCGCACGGTGCCCGACTGGCCGGAGCCGGGCGTGCAGTTCCGCGATATCACGCCGCTCCTGCAGGAGCCGAAGTCGCTGCGCGTGCTGATCGATCTGTTCGTGCAGCGTTATATCGATGCGAAGCTCGACTACATTGCCGGGCTGGACGCGCGCGGTTTCATCATCGGGCCGATTCTCGCGTATGAACTGAACCTCGGCTTCATTCCGATCCGCAAGGCGGGCAAGCTGCCCTACAAGCGGGTCGCGCAATCGTATGAGCTCGAATACGGCTGCGCCACCGTCGAGATTCACGAAGACGCCTGCAAGCCGGGCGACCGCGTTGTCGTCATCGACGACCTGATCGCCACGGGCGGCACGATGATGGCCGGCAAGATCCTGCTCGAGCGGCTCGGCGCGGTCGTGGTGGAAGGCGCGGCGATTATCGATCTGCCCGAGCTCGGCGGCTCGAAACTGCTGCGCGAGAGCGGCCTCGCGCTCTATACGGTAACCGGATTCGACGGTCATTGATCATTGGCGGCCAACGCGCTGCGCAACGCTTTCTCCTGCTCACCGAGAAGGACACAACAATGCCTGACTTCCTGCTGTTTCTCGCCACCTCGATTGCGATCACCATGGCGCCCGGCCCGGACAATCTGCAAGTGCTCGCGCGCGGGATCTCGCAGGGCCGCGCGGCCGGTTTCGTCGCGGCGCTCGGCTTTGCCGCCGGCATTACGTTTCACACCACGCTGGCCGCGCTCGGCGTGGCCGCGTTGCTGCGCTCGGCACCGCTGGCCTTTACGGCCATCAAGCTGGCCGGCGCCGCCTATCTGCTCTGGATCGGCATCAAGGCACTGCGCAGCCAGGGTCTTGCGACCGCCCACGAGCGCGCGCCGCAGCCGTTGATGGCGGTGTTTCGCCAAAGCCTGCTCGGCAATCTGCTGAATCCGAAGGTGACGTTGTTTTTCGTCGTGTTTCTGCCGCAGTTCGTGCAGCCCAACGGCACGCAAAGCGTGACCTTGCAGATGCTCGAACTCGGCGCGCTGTTCATGTTGCAGACGGTAGTGGTGTTTTCGCTGTTCGGCGTGTGCGCGGGGATGGTCGGCGGTTACCTGAAGCGCCGGCCGCGCGTGGGCGTGTGGCTCGATCGCCTCGCCGGGGCAACGTTCATCGCCATCGGGATTCGCGTCGCGTTGCGCGATTGAGGCGATCCACGCGGCGCTCACCGCTCACCGGCAAAGACCGGGAACAGTCTGGAGCTTTACATGACTTTGCCTTGCATCACCGCCGCGCGCCGCTTCGACGCGCAAGCGCACGTGCCGTTCTGGATCGGCGCCGAGCAGGTCGGCTGGATCCGCACGGACGATGTGCCGTTGCTCGCGCGCTGGCCCGATGTGTTCGACCTCGACCATGCCCGTGTGACGCTGATGCCCGCGTTCAATACGGTGGATTTGCGCAGCGCCGCGCTCGGTTCCGTGATCGGCGCGCTCGCCGCCGAGGGCCGCATTCCGGGCTGGCGCAACGAGACTTACGCGATCCGCAATGGGTTCGACGCGCCGCCGCTCGCGTACATTGAACGCGCGGCGTCGCGCTTCTTCGGCACGATGACCTACGCGGTGCATCTGAACGGCGTCGTAGAATACGCGGACGGCGCGCCGCGATTGTGGATCGCGCGCCGCAGCGACACCAAGGCGACCGACCCGGGCATGCTCGACAATGTCGTGGCCGGCGGGATCGGCTGGGGCTTCGGCGTCGAGGCGACGATCGTCAAGGAGTGCTGGGAAGAAGCCGGCATTCCGGAGGAGATTGCCGCCCGTGCCGTGGCGGGCCGCACCGCGCATGTACTGCAATCGTTGCCGGAGGGCACACAGGCCGAGCAGATTTTCATCTACGACCTCGCGCTGCCGGCCGATTTCGCGCCGCGCAATCAGGACGGCGAAGTGGGCGAGCACCGGCTCGCGCGCATCGACGAAGTGGCGCGCTGGATCGAGGAGGGCGCGATGACGGTCGACGCGAGCCTCGCCACGCTGGATTGCCTGCTGCGCCGCCGCTGGATCGATGAAGACGCGTGCGCCGGCATCGAGGCCACGTTCGTGCCGCCGGTGTTCGCCTGACTGCCGCATCGGTGCGCGCGCAACGAACCTGCCGAAACACGCTGTACCGAAAGCCGTCCACACCGAACAAACCATGCATTGAAGAAGGGAGTCACCCAGGTCATGTCGACCGATCACAGCTTTATCCTCAAACTGTCGTGCGCCGACCGGCCCGGCATCGTTCACGCAGTGTCGGGCTTTCTGTTCGAGCGCGGCAGCAATATTCTCGACTCCGCGCAGTTCGGCGACAGCCGCACCGGCGAGTTCTTCATGCGCGTGCATTTTCAGCAGGTGGGCGGCGATCCGGGTCTGGAGGCGTTGCGCACGTCGTTCGCTGCGCTGGCTGAACAGTTCGGCATGCGTTGGGAGTTGCACGACGCGTCGGTCAAGCCGCGCGTGGTGATCATGGTGTCGAAGATCGGCCATTGCCTGAACGATCTGCTGTTCCGCTACCGCACCGGCCAGTTGGGTATCGAGATTCCGGCCATCATCTCGAACCACAAGGAGTTCTATCAACTCGCCGCCAGCTACGACATTCCGTTCCATCACTTCCCGTTGATGGGCGCCACGCCCGACGCGAAGGCCGCGCAGGAAGCGCGCGTGCTCGAAGTGATCGACGAGCATCAAGCCGACCTGGTGGTGCTCGCGCGCTACATGCAGATTCTGTCGCCGAAGCTGTGCGAAGCGCTGGCCGGCCGCGCGATCAACATTCACCACTCGTTCCTGCCGAGCTTCAAGGGCGCGAAGCCGTATTACCAGGCGTTCGACCGCGGCGTGAAGCTGATCGGCGCGACCGCCCATTACGTGACGACGGATCTCGACGAAGGTCCGATCATCGAACAGGAAGTGGAGCGTGTCGACCACAGCATGACGCCGGAGCAATTGACGGCGATCGGCCGCGACGTCGAATGCGTGACGCTCGCGCGGGCGGTGAAGTGGCACGTGGAGCATCGCGTCGTGTTGAACGGCAGCAAGACGGTGGTGTTTCGTTAAAGGCCGTTGATAGTCGCCTTGCCATCGAGGGCGGCGTCCGGGTGATTCCGGCGCCGCTTTTTCTTTTGGCCGGGACTAGGATCGCGCCGCCGACCGGCCCGCGTCGCGCGCTGCATTCGCAGCATTCGCGTTTTGCGCCGAGCGGCGGCGCGCGTTCAGCTTCTTCAGCCAGATCAACAGTCCTGTCGCGCTCAGCACGGCGACGGCGATGCCGACCGCGCTAATCAGAATGCGTCCGCCGAGACCGAGAATGCGCCCCGAGTGCAGCGGGTATTGCATCTGCAGGAAGATGTCGCCCGCCGTGCCCTTGCCGGGAATCTGCGCGCTAAGCTGCTTGCCGGTGGCGGCGTCCCAGTACATCCACGGATTGCCGAGGCCGATATCGCCGTGATCGTTGCCGGTCGCGAAGAAGCCGACGCCGTAAGCGTGCATGAATTCCGCGTAGTAGATGCCGCCCGGCGCGACGCCGAGATTCTGCGCTTTGCCGGCCTGCTCGGCCAATTGCACGATGCGCTCGCGGCTCAACACGGTGTCGCCGGCTTGCGGGGCGCGGCGGATTTCCGGATTGTTGAGCGGGTCCGGCGTGAGCCTCGAGAACAGCGACACGATTGGGCGTACCACCGGCGCCGAAAGATTCATCGATACCGATGTCAGCGCAACGATCATCAGCAGGCCCCAGATCCACACGCCGCCGGAGCGGTGCAAATCGAAAGTGAGCGCATAGCCGCCGCGCCCGAGACGGAACGCGAACGACTTGCGCCACGCCTTGAAGCTCGGAAACGACAGCCATAGCGCGATCAGGCTGTCGAATAGCCAGATGATGCCGACACTGCCCATCAGCCACGTGCCGATATCGATGCCGCCAGTAAAAGGCAGTTGCAGCGTGTAGTGGAGCTTGTAGATGAACGGGATCAGATTGAGCCGCGCGAGCGAGACGGCGCCCCATTCGCGGCGACCCTGGATTTCGCCGGTGGCCGGGTCGACGGCGATCTGGTTGAAGTCGAGCGGGTACGGCTGCCGGGTGGCCGGGTTGGTCCGCGGCAACACCATCATTTGCAGCGTGTGGCCGGTTTCGGCGGTGAGCGGCAGAAACGTCACCTGCAGGCGCGGATCGGCCGCTTCCACGCGGCGCGCCAGTTCGAGGCCCGACAGCGCCGGGCCGGCGGTGCGCGCCTTGAAGAACGACGGGTTCAACGCCGCATCGAGTTCATGGTCCCACGCGATGACCGCGCCGGTGAGGCCGGCGACGAACAGAAACAGCGCCGTGGCCACCCCGAACCAGCGATGCAGGCGGACGAGCTGCCGCCTCATGGGCGAGCCGACGGGACGGAATTCGAATGGCGTGTCACGAGAGAGACTTCGTGTAAATGGGAATTGTTCGCATCTTAAGGAATCATGCCATGCGCTGCAAGTTGGTCGTCAGGGCGGCGTATCGACGCAACGCCCGAGAGTTCTTGTGTTTCGCGGAGGTGTCCAGCCAGCAAGGCGTCGCGCGGAGGCGGATTCGTTACGTGCGACAAAATGCCGCATATCCGAGTTTGCGATTTGCCTGGCGTTCGTCTCCGTCAACGGCAACACCTATAACGCCGGGCGATCCGCGCAGGTTGCCGCTGAATGCGCGCATCGATATCTGAGCATGAAAAAAAAGCGGCACCGCAGTGCCGCTTTTTGATTGCCGCGTATCCGCTTTCGGGGCGTCTTTCGCCGCCTCAAACCAGCCGCAGGTAGATCAATTCGCGCTTGATATACGCATAGAAGATCGGCGCCGCGATCACGCCGGGAAGGCCGAACGCCGCTTCCATGATGAGCATGGCGATCAGCAATTCCCAGGCGCGCGCCTCGATCTGTCCGCCGACAATGCGCGCGTTCAGGAAGTACTCGAGCTTGTGGATCAGGATCAGGAACACGAGCGACATCACCGCCGCCGGAAAGCTCACCGAGAGTGCGACCGCGACGATGATGGTGTTCGAGATCAGATTGCCGATCACCGGCAGCAGGCCGACGATGAACGTGACCAGCACCAGCGTCTTCGACAGCGGCAACGTATCGTGGAAGATCGGCAAGACCACCAGCAGGAAGATGCCGGTGAAGACCGCGTTGATCGCGGAAATCTTCACCTGAGCGAACACGATGCGGCGGAACGCGTCGGCAAAACGCGTCACGCGCGTGATGAAGGCCGTGGACAGCGGCAGCCGCTGGATATGCTTTTGCGCGCCGACCGCGATGATCGCCCCGATGATCATGCCGATCAGGATATGCGTGAACGCGCGCGCCGCGGTCTTGCCGCTTTGCTGCAGCATGTTGGCGTGCGTTTGCATCAGCTCCGCCGCCTTGGTCTTCATCTGCTCGGTGTCGACCGGCAGATAGTTGGCGATGAATTGCGGAATCCGGCCGCGCGCCTGGTCGATCAGCTGCATGGCCTGATCGAGCAGCTTCTGCACGCTCGGCACGTCGTTCTCGAAATGCTCGATGATGCCGAGCGTGAGCCCCGTCAGCGCGCCCACGATCACCGTGGCGAGAATCACCACGGCGAGCCAGCGTGCCCGCCTGCTCGACATGTGACGCTCGATACGCGGCGCGATGGTGTGGACCAGCTGGAACACCAGCAGCCCGGCGAGCAACGCGCCGAGCAGCTTGAGTTCGATGACCGCCCACATGCCGAACAGCATCACCACGTAACTGCCGATTTCGACTGCCGACAACCTCGGCAGGCTCATGTCGCTAGTCAGCCTGACCGGGCGTGGGCGTAGGTCCTGCACTTGCCCGTCGTCGCGCGCCTGATTCCGCTTGGCCATGGCTTTTTCGTCCCCAACCCGAGTTGTGCAGCGTTACTTTTTACTGGCCGCGCGTTTCAGCAAAGGCGCCAGATATTTACCGGTAAAACTTGCCTTCGATTTCGCGACCTGCTCCGGCGTGCCTTGGGCGATGATCTGCCCACCGCCCGCGCCGCCTTCCGGGCCGAGATCGATGACCCAGTCCGCAGTTTTTATTACATCGAGATTATGCTCGATGATCACGACGGTATTACCCTGGTCCCGTAAACGATGAATCACTTCGAGCAGCAGCGCGATGTCATGAAAGTGCAGACCGGTGGTCGGTTCGTCGAGTATGTATAGCGTGCGACCGGTATCACGCTTGCTCAGTTCCAACGATAGTTTGACGCGCTGCGCCTCGCCGCCCGACAGGGTAGTGGCCGACTGGCCCAGCCGGATATAGCCCAGGCCCACGTCCAGCAAGGTTTTCAGCTTGCGCGCGACGACCGGCACCGGCTTGAAGAACTCATAGGCATTCTCCACCGTCATGTCGAGCACTTCGCTGATGTTTTTGCCTTTGTACTGAACGTCCAGCGTTTCGCGGTTATAGCGCTTGCCGTGGCAGACGTCGCACGGCACGTACACGTCCGGCAGAAAATGCATCTCGACCTTCAGCACGCCGTCGCCCTGGCAGGATTCGCAGCGGCCGCCCTTCACGTTGAACGAGAAGCGGCCGGCTTCGTAGCCGCGCTCCTTCGCTGCCGGCACGCCGGCGAACAGTTCGCGGATCGGCGTGAAGAGTCCGGTATACGTGGCCGGGTTCGAGCGCGGCGTGCGGCCGATCGGCGACTGGTCGACGTTGATCACCTTGTCGAAGTGCTCCAGACCTTCGATCGATTCGTACGGCGCAGGCTCCGTGGCCGAGCCGTACAGGTGATGCGCGACCGCGTGGTACAGCGTGTCGTTGATGAGCGTGGACTTGCCCGAACCGGACACGCCGGTCACGCAGGTCAGCAAGCCGACCGGCAGGTCCAGCGACACATGCTTGAGATTGTTGCCGTAGGCCTCGACGATCCGCAGGCGCCGCTCGTCCGGCTCCTTGCGTTCGTCCGGGAACTCGATGTTGCGCGCGCCGGACATGTACTGCCCGGTCATCGACGCCGCGTTGGCCTGCACCTGTTTCGGCGTGCCTTCGGCGATCACCATGCCGCCGTGTTCGCCCGCGCCCGGTCCCATGTCGACCACGTAGTCGGCCATGCGGATCATGTCCTCGTCGTGCTCGACCACGATCACCGAATTACCCAGGTCGCGCAGATGCTTGAGCGTGGCGATCAGCCGGTCGTTATCACGCTGATGCAGGCCGATGGACGGTTCATCGAGCACGTACATCACGCCGGTCAGCCCCGAGCCGATCTGCGAGGCGAGGCGAATGCGCTGCGCCTCGCCGCCCGACAGCGTTTCCGCGCTGCGCTCGAGCGACAGATAGTCCAGCCCGACGTTATTCAGGAACATGAGCCGCGCGACGATTTCCTTGACCACCTTGTCGGCGATCTCGCGCTTCGAGCCTTCCAGCCGCAGCGTCTGGAAATAACCGAGCGCGTCGCGCAGCGGCCAGCCGCTGATTTCGAAGATGCCGCGCGCATCGCCGTCCGCGCCGATCCGCACGAAGCGCGCTTCGCGGCGCAGCCGCGTGCCGGCGCAGGCCGGGCAGGGCTGGTTGTTCTGATACTTGGCGAGCTCTTCGCGCACCGCGACCGAATCGGTCTCGCGGTAACGCCGCTCCAGATTCGGGATGATCCCTTCGAACACATGCTCGCGCACCGAGGTGCGGCCACGTTCGTTGATATACGAGAACGGGATCTCCTGCTTGCCCGAACCGAACAGCAGGATCTTGCGGACCTTCTCCGGCAGGTCTTCGACGGCGGTGTCGATGTCGAATTCGTAGAACGCCGCGAGGCTCTGCAGCATCTGGAAGTAAAACTGGTTGCGCCGGTCCCAGCCCTTCACCGCGCCGGCCGCGAGCGACAGCGACGGATGCGCGACCACCCGTTTCGGATCGAAGAAGGTGATCTGGCCGAGGCCGTCGCATTCCGGGCACGCGCCCATTGGATTGTTGAACGAGAAGAGGCGCGGCTCCAGCTCCTGCAGCGAGTACGAGCAGATCGGGCAGGCGAACTTCGAGCTGAACAGATGCTCCTTGTCCGTATCCATTTCGAGCGCGATCGCGCGGCCGTCGGCGAGACGCAGTGCCGTTTCGAACGATTCGGCGAGCCGCTGCTTCATGTCGGGGCGCACCTTCAGGCGGTCCACGACCACGTCGATGGTGTGCTTGTCGTTCTTCTTCAGCTTTGGCAGCGAGTCGACTTCGTAGATCTTCGCGACGCCTTCATTGGCGGTGCCGCCGCCCGAGCGCACGCGGAAACGGATGAAGCCTTGCGCCTGCATTTCCTCGAACAGTTCGACGTGCTCGCCTTTGCGGTTCGCCACCACGGGCGCGAGGATCATCAGCCTGGTTTCTTCCGGCAGCGCGAGTGCCGCATCGACCATCTGCGAGACGCTTTGCGCTTCCAGCGGAATTTCGTGGTCCGGACAGTAAGGCGTGCCGACCCGTGCGAACAGCAGACGCAGATAGTCGTGAATCTCCGTGACGGTGCCGACCGTGGAGCGCGGATTGTGCGAGGTCGCCTTCTGTTCGATCGAGATCGCCGGCGACAGGCCTTCGATCAGATCGACGTCGGGTTTCTCCATCAATTGCAGGAACTGGCGTGCGTAGGCGGAGAGACTTTCGACGTAGCGCCGTTGTCCTTCCGCATAGAGCGTGTCGAACGCCAGCGACGATTTTCCCGAGCCTGAAAGGCCCGTGATGACGACGAGCTTGTGACGGGGTAGGTCGAGGTTGACGTTCTTCAGGTTGTGGGTGCGAGCCCCACGAATACGGATTTGTTCCACGGATTTATTCCATGAACTGGCGGAAAGAGGAAGAGGCTAAACCTGCTACTATAACGACTTTTCAAGACCGCCGTTACGGCTTCCTGACAGCCTGAAGAGGTGTCGAAGCGAGCTGTAAGGCAGCGGTTCAGCGCCGCGGACAAGAGGTCTAACTGGGGCCGTTTTCCGCGAGTACAAGGCACCGCGAGGCGCCTGCGGAAGGTGCAACGGCCGCCGGCGCGAACCTCGTGCCGCATGCTGGCCCGCCGTCCTGCGGCAAGCCGCGCGGTCGTGGCCGCCTTGCCGCTGTGTCCGCCCGCGGTGTGCCGCCCAGCTCATTCAAAGAACGCTCCCGATGTCCAATCCGTCCGCCACCTCCTCACGCATGAGCGCGCCTGAACTGCGCGCGACCGTGTCGCTTGCCGCGATCTTCGCGCTGCGCATGCTGGGTCTCTTCATGATCATGCCGGTGTTCTCGATCTACGCGAAGACCATCCCCGGCGGCGACAACGTGCTGCTGGTGGGTATCGCGCTAGGCGCCTACGGAGTGACGCAGTCCATGCTGTACATCTTCTACGGCTGGGTTTCCGACAAGATCGGCCGCAAGCCGGTCATTGCGACCGGCCTTCTGATCTTCGCGCTCGGCAGCTTCGTGGCGGCTGGCGCGCACGACATGACGTGGATCATCGTGGGCCGGGTGATTCAGGGCATGGGCGCGGTGTCCTCCGCGGTGATCGCGTTTATTGCCGATCTGACCGCCGAGGAAAATCGCACCAAGGCCATGGCCATGGTGGGCGGCAGTATCGGCGTGTCGTTCGCGGTGGCGATTGTCGGTGCGCCGATCGTGTTCCATTGGGTCGGCATGAGCGGCCTCTTCACGCTGGTCGGCATCTTCTCGATTCTGGCGATCGGCGTGGTGTTGTGGATCGTGCCCGATGCGCCGAAGCCGGTGCACATCCGTGCGCCATTCGCCGAAGTGCTGCACAACGTCGAGTTGCTGCGTCTGAATTTCGGCGTGCTCGTGCTGCACGCGACGCAAACCGCACTGTTCCTCGTCGTGCCGCGCATTCTCGAAGCCGGCGGCCTGCCGGTCGCCTCCCACTGGAAAGTGTATTTGCCGGTCATGGGCCTGTCGTTCGTGATGATGGTGCCGGCGATCATCGCCGCCGAAAAGCGCGGCAAAATGAAGATCGTGCTGCTGTCGGCGATCGGTCTTATCCTGATCGGACAGTTGTTATTGGGCGTTGCTCCGCATACGATTCTGAGCGTGGCGGCGATCCTTTTTGTGTACTTTCTCGGCTTCAATATTCTTGAGGCCTCGCAGCCTTCACTGGTGTCGAAACTGGCGCCCGGAAGCCGCAAGGGCGCGGCTGCGGGCGTGTACAACACCACCCAGTCGATCGGTCTTGCGCTGGGCGGCGTGGTCGGCGGCTGGTTGCTGAAGGCGGATGGCCAGAGCGCCGTATTCTTCAGTTGTTCGGGGCTCGTCTTTTGCTGGCTTATAATCGCCGCAAAGATGAAACAGCCGCCGCGCAAAGCGTAATACGGCGCATCCCGAACTCACCCAGAACTCACCCGGCGGCGGGCAGAGGCGCAGTTCCGGTCTCGGGCCTGCCGGCCCTGAAACGCGAACCGTGTATTGCCGCGCCGCCCGTAACGGAATCAACAGGAGAAACTCATGGCATCCGTGAACAAGGTCATTCTCGTCGGCAATCTCGGAGCCGATCCGGAAGTCCGTTATCTTCCGAGCGGCGACGCAGTGGCGAATATCCGCCTTGCAACGACGGATCGGTACAAGGACAAGGCGTCCGGCGAAATGAAGGAAGCGACTGAATGGCATCGTGTGTCGTTCTTCGGCCGCCTCGCGGAAATCGTGTCCGAATATCTGAAGAAGGGCTCGTCGGTGTACCTGGAAGGGCGCATCCGTACCCGTAAGTGGCAGGCGCAAGACGGCACCGACCGTTATTCCACCGAAATCGTCGCCGAACAGATGCAAATGCTCGGTGGCCGCGGCGGCTCGATGGGCGGCGGTGGCGACGAAGGCGGTTACAGCCGCGGTGAGCCGTCGGAGCGTAGCGGCGGCGGTGGTGGTCGCGCGGCGTCGGGCGGTGGGTCGCGTGGCGGCAGCGGTGGCGGTGCCGGCGGCGGCGCAAGCCGTCCGAGCGCGCCGGCTGGCGGCGGGTTTGATGAGATGGACGACGATATTCCGTTCTAAATCTGACCGGAGCAGTTTCTTGCTGATAGAACCCCGCCTGCGCGCGGGGTTTTTTCTATTCGCCAAAGGCTTGTGCGGCTCGTGGGGCTCATCGGGCTCGCGGCAAGCGCGCTCGACCAGCTCGACCACCCAATCCAGCCATCGAACGCCCCGTCCCAACCGGCGTGCCCGCAATAAGCGTCCATCGGCGCCGCAAAACCACCCGTTTTTCCGTCTCCGCTTCCGGCTCGCCAGGATACCGGCGAATTAATGACGGTGACCGCGCGCCTGCTGCGCTTCGGCAAAGAGTGGGCGAGCCCGGCGCTCGCGTCGACGCTCAAGCTCGAGTGCGGCGCACGGCTTGCCACTGCGGATAATCTTCGGCTGCATGACGACGTTCCGGTCATGCATCGAGCCGTTGTTCCGATCGCAACGTACGCGGCTTGCAGGACTGATCGCATCCACGGCTCGGCCGCGTCGCGCGGATAAACGATCCGCCGCGCCCGGCAATCCGCGCGTCTACTTCAGCGCGTCCGCGCCCGCCTTGCAGATATCCGCATCCTGGTCGCCGCTGCCGCCGCTGCATCCGATCGCGCCGACGATCTTGCCGCCAATCACGAGCGGATAGCCGCCGGGTGAGGCGGCCATCGAAGGATCGAGCGTCGCCGCATAGGTGTGGCCGGATTCGAAGGCGTTGTAGAACGTGCGCGTATCGCGGCGAAAGCGTGCGGCGGTTGCGGCCTTGCGCAGCGCGATGTTCGGCGCCGCGTTCTGCGTGTCGTCCATCTTCGCGAACGCGACGAGTTCTCCACTGGGATCGGTCACCGCGATGGCTTCGGGCCAACCGTGCCGGGCGGCTTCGGCTTCCGCGGCTTCGAGCGCCTGTCTCGCGTTTTGCAGGCTGATCGGCATGCCGTATGGAATGTCGAACGGCGAGCGCGCCGGCAGGCCGCCGGCCGAAGGTTGAGACGCGGGCGTCTGCGCGTTGGTGCCGCTGATCGCCGCGCATAGCGAGCACAGCGCGAGCAACGAGGCTTTGATCATTCGCTTGCTGGTCATAGCGGATTTCCGTGTTGTGACCTGTCAGGCGTCGCGCAGGTCGAGCGCGTCGAGCAAAAACGGTGGCTGACTGTTTCACCCGCCGGGTCCGGCACCGCGGGCGAAGCGGGCCGCTCAATCGAGCGAAGTCCAGTGTGTGCCCAGCGCGTCGGTAATGGCGGCGGCGTCAAAATGATACGCCATCAGCGCGGCAAAGCCACGCCGTCCGTCGATCGACGCGGCCGCGCTCGCGAACCCGTGCTTCGCGATCATCGCGGCTTCGAGCGCGTCCGCCGCGGCCTTGCCGATCTCGATCGCTTCCATGGCGTGGTCGGCATTGTGCGAGAGTCCCGCCGCCCGGGTTGCCGCGAGGCCGGGCGCACGAGGTGTATGTGCTGCGTCGAGCTGCAGCAGGCGCGATACCGCCAGCACGGCACCCGCCAAGCCCACCGACGATGCCACGTTCCAGCGTGCGCGCAACGCGTCGCTATCGGCCGAGGCCAGAATGCGCGTGGCGGCTTCAGTACCGATCGCGACGGCGAAGCCGGCGAGCCCAGGCGTGGGAATCGGAATCCGGCAAGGGTTAATGCCCGTCTGGCATCGGCGCCGCCATTGCTACGTCCCCATCCGCACCAGTTGCCAGGGATAAACCTGGTCGCCAGTCCTGGCGTGCCTTGGCGGCACGTTTGACCGCAATGACCGGCCGCTTCGACGAATGTCGCCTTGACATTCCCCCGTCGGCCGACAATACTCGATTCATAGTTTGTACGGACAAAGTAACAAACGCAGATAAAAGTCATTCGAAACAGGAGACAGGCATGGAGTCAGACCTCGCAGTCAAACACCGTATTCGCGCCAGCTACGGCCGCTACCTCGAAGATTTCCAGGTCGGCGACATCTACGAACACCGCCCCGGGCGCACTATTACGGAAGCCGACAACATCCACTTCTCGCTGCTGACGATGAATTTCCATCCGATGCATTGCGATGCCGCCTACGCGGCCAAAAGCGAATTCGGCCGCCTGCTCGTCAATAGCGGGCTGACGGTTGCCGTGGTGCTGGGACTCTCGGTGAACGACGTCAGCGGCAAGGCGATCGCCAACCTCGGCTGGAAAGAAATCCGTCTGACCGGGCCGGTGTTTTGCGGCGACACGATTTATGCGGAATCCGAAGTGCTCGAAAAGCGCGAATCGAAGTCGCGTCCGGGACAGGGCATCGTCACCGTGCAGACCCGCGCGTTCAAGCAGGACGGCACGCCGATCATGGATTTCGTGCGCAGCGCTCTCGTGCCGGCACGCGGCCACGGCGTCGGCGATTGAGCGACGCGTCACCCTCGTGCCGCCGGCCGCATGATCGGGCTCGGCGCTCGGGCAGTCTGGGAACGACACGCAGCACATAGCGCGCATCTGCCGGCAAGAGCAGCCCGCGCGCGGATTCCGGCGACGCCCGAACAGGCGTCGCGATGCGGCGAGCGTCAACTCGGCCGCATGCACACCAAGGAGACAAAGGTGGCTATCGGTATCGTCAACTCGGGCGCGCGACTCGATCGCCTGCCCATCGCGTCCTTTCACTGGAAGGTTCTCGGCCTCATCAGCGCGGGCGCCTTTCTCGACGCCTTCGACATTTATCTCGCCGCCGGCGCGCTCGGCGCGATGGTGAAAGCGGGCTTCTCGGACCTGAAGCTGAACGCGCTGTTCATTTCGGTGACATTCTTCGGCATGCTGATCGGCGCAGGCTTTGCCGGTTATCTCGGCGACCGCTTCGGCCGCCGCTCGTCGTATCAGACCAATCTGTTGATCTTCGGCATCGCGTCGATCGCCGCGTGCTTCGTGCCGAACATGACGTGGCTGATCGTGTTGCGGCTGATCATGGGCATCGGTCTCGGCGCCGAGCTGGTGGTCGCCGCGGGCACCTTGTGCGAATTCATCCCGCCCGCCTCTCGCGGACGCTGGACTGCGTTGCTCGCGCTCATCATCAATTCCGGTTTGCTGGTGTCGACGGCGGTGGGCTACGTCGTGATTCCGCTTCTGGGCTGGCGCTACATGTTCGGGATTGCCGGCGTCGGTGCGCTTATCGTCTGGGTGCTGCGGCACCGGATGCCGGAGTCGCCGCGCTGGCTCGAATCAGTGGGACGCAGCGACGAAGCCGAAGCGACCGTTTCGGCCATCGAGAACGAGGTGCAGCGGAAAAAAGGTCCGTTGCCGCCGGTGGAGCGCACCGAAAGTCTGGAAGTGCCGAAAGCGCCGTTCTCCGCACTGTTTTCGCATGCCATGCTCGGCCGGACGCTGGTCGCCATTCTCACGGCGGTCGCCGTGAATATTTCGGTGTACGGCTTTGTTGCGTGGCTGCCTACCTTCTTCGTCAAGGAAGGCCTCACCATCGTGCAATCGCTCGGCTTCACGACGCTGATGGCGTTCGGCGCGCCGGGCGGCGCATTGATCGGCTTTCTCTGCGCGGATCGTGTCGGCCGTGCTCGTGGTCTCGTGATCTTCGCGATCGCCACGATCGTGGTCGGCTTCATCTATCCGACCATGCATGCGGGCTGGGCAATCAGCAGTGTCGGCTTCGTGCTGGTCACCTGCATCTATACGGTCACCACGCTCGGCTTGTTCGCCTACATCCCCGAACTCTTTCCGACCGAGCTGCGCCTGCGGGGCACCGGCACGGCGGGTGTTTGCGGCCGGGCCGCCTCGATGACCACGCCGTATCTCGCGGTGGTGCTCTACAACGCGTTCGGTGTGTCCGGTGTGCTGGCCATGGTGAGCAGCGTCCTCGCGCTGCTGGTGTTCGGCATTTTGCTGCTGCGTGTGGAAACCAATCAGCACGCGCTCGAACGGATCTCGCCGAGCCTCGACACCGATTCCGATCCGCTACCCGCTACCCAGCAACGTTAACTCTCCATGACTTCACTCGATACCTCCGTCACGCTGTCCGACCAGTACGCGCGCTTCGGTTTGGGTCTGCAATTGCGTGACGTGCCGCGTGCGGTCCAGACGCGCGCCAAGCATCTGATTCTCGACGCCGTCGGCATTGCGTTCGCCTCGCGTGGTTATCCGTATGCGGATGTGTCGTTCGCGGCCTGTTCCGAACTCGGCAGCGGCACTTCGCCGGTCATCGGCTACGGGCGGCGTCTCGGCCTGCGCGATGCCGCGATGATGAACGGCGTGCTGATCCACGGTCTCGACTTCGACGACACGCATTCACGCGGCGTCATTCACTCGACCACCAGCGCGTTGCCCTGCGTGCTCGCGCTCGCCGATCGCGACGGCGTAAGCGGCGCGGATCTGCTGAGCGCCTATATCGTCGCAATGGAAGTGTCGACGCGCGTGGCGTCGGCGGCCAAGGGCGGATTCCACGACGCCGGCTTTCATCCAACGGGGTTGGTCGGCGCATTCGGCTGCGCGGTGGCCGCAGCGCGTTTGCTGCAACTGGACGAGGCTCGCGTGGCGCATGCGCAAGGCATCGTGCTGTCGATGGCGGCCGGCAGCCTCGAATTTCTCGAAGACGGCGCGTGGACCAAGCGCGCTCATCCGGGTTTCGCGGCGGCCTCGGCGATCACCGCCGCGACGCTCGCGAGGCACGGCTTCACCGGTCCGCGTCTGGCCTACGAAGGACGCTTCGGGCTCTACGCGAGCCACCTCGGCAAGCCGCTCGACGCGGCCGGCCGTGAACTCGCCACGGAAGGCCTCGGCAGCACCTGGCAGATCGACGAAGTGGCGATCAAACCGCTGCCGGCCTGTCATTTCACCCATGCAGTCGCCGACGCGGCGATCGCGTTGCATCGCGAGCATCGTTTCTCGGCAGAAAAGCTCGACTCGATCAAACGCGTGGTCGCCAGGGTGCCGCGCGGCACGGTCGAGATCGTGTGCGAACCGGTCGAGGCGAAGCGCAAACCGGTGACCGCTTACGACGCGCAGTTCAGCGTGCCGTACATCGTCGCGACGGCGTTGCTCAAAGGCCGCTTCACGCTCGACGAACTCGAACCGGCCGCGCTCGCCGATCCCGCGGTGCTGGCGCTGGCGGCTCGGGTCGATTACGAAATCGATCCCGACACGACCTTCCCGCGCCACTACACCGGCGAAGTCGCGGTGGAGCGCAGCGACGGTTCGCGCGTCGCGCATCGCGAGGCGATCAATCGCGGCTGCGCGGACCGGCCAGTCAGCAACGACGACATCGTCGCCAAGTTCCACGCGAACGCGCAGCGCAGCATTTGCCGCAGCGCGGCCGAACAGGTCGCCCACGCCGTTTTGCAGCTCGACGAACAGCCGGCCCGCGCGCTCGCCGACACGCTTGCCGGACACTCCGCATCTTAAGGAAGTCACCATGACCGCAACTGAACTCGATACGCTGGAAAACGATCAACTGATTCTCGACTCGCTGGAGCGCTTTCTCGACACCGAGGTGCGTCCTTACGTCCACAAGTTCGATCACGACGATATCTACCCGGCGGAGATCGTCGAGAAGATGAAGGAGATGGGCCTGTTCGGCTGCATCATCGATCCCGAGTACGGCGGGCTGGGACTGTCGACGCGGACCTACGCGCAGATCATCGCGCGCATCTCGCGGGTATGGATGTCGGTGAGCGGCATCATCAACTCGCATCTGATTCTCGCGATGCTGGTGCAGCGCAACGGCACGCCTGAACAGAAAAGCAAATATCTGCCGAAGTTCGCCACCGGCGAATGGCGCGGCGGCATCGGCCTCACCGAGCCCGATTGCGGCACCGATCTGCAGGCGATTCGCACTACCGCCAAACGCGTCGGCGACGAATACGTGGTGAACGGCAACAAGACGTGGATCACCAACAGCAAGCACGGCAATACGCTGGCGCTGCTGGTGAAGACGGATACGACGGCGCAGCCGCGGCATCGCGGCATGAGCTTGCTGCTGGTGCAGAAAGGGCCCGGATTCGAAGTCAGCCGCCAGCTCGAAAAGCTCGGCTACAAAGGCATCGATACCTGCGAGTTGTCGTTCAACGACTATCACGTGTCCGTGGATGCGTTGATCGGCGGCGTGGAAGGCAAGGGTTTGCAGCAGATACTCGGCGGCCTGGAACTCGGCCGTATCAATGTCGCGGCGCGCGGCGTGGGCGTCGCGCAAGCCGCGCTCGATGAATCCGTCAGCTATTCGCAGCAGCGCAAAACCTTCGGCAAACCGATCTGCGAACACCAGGCGATCCAGTTGAAGCTCGGCGAAATGGCGACGCGCGTCGAAGCGGGGCGTCTGCTGGTCGATGCCGCCGCGCAGAAGTACGACCGCGGCGAGCGCTGCGATATGGAAGCCGGCATGGCGAAATATTTCGCCACCGAAGCCGCGCTGGAAAACAGCATCGAGGCCATGCGCATTCACGGCGCGTACGGCTATTCGAAGGAGTACAACGTCGAGCGCCTGTATCGCGATGCGCCGCTCCTCACCATTGGCGAAGGCACGAACGAGATGCAACGCATCATCATCGCCAAGCAGCTGATCGAAAGGAGTCCGGTATGAGTTTGCCTCTTTCAGGCGTGCGCGTGCTCGCCATCGAACAATACGGCGCAGGGCCGTTCGCGACCCAGCATCTCGCGGACCTCGGCGCGGAGATCATCAAGATCGAGCATCCCACCAATGGCGGCGACGTCGGCCGCGCGGTCGGCCCATATTTTTTCGGCGAGGGCGATAGCCATTTTTTCGAAGCGTTCAATCGCAACAAGTGCAGTCTCACGCTCGATCTGAAAAAGCCCGAAGCGCGCGCGGTGCTGCTGGACCTCGTCGCGAAAAGCGACGCGGTGTTCAACAACCTGCGCGGCGATCTGCCGGCCAAACTCGGGCTCACGTATGAGCAACTGCGCGAGGCGAATCCGAAGATCGTCTGCGGGCATCTGTCCGCGTATGGCCGCAGCGGCAGCCGCGCGGCATGGCCCGGCTACGACTATCTGATGCAGGCCGAGGCCGGCTACCTGTCGGTCACGGGCGAACCTGACAGTCCGCCCGCGCGCTTCGGCCTGTCGATCATCGATCTGATGACCGGCACGACCGCGGCGATGGCGCTGCTCGCCGGTCTCGTCGATGCGAAGACCTCGGGCAAGGGACGCGACATCGACGTGAGTCTGTTCGACGTGGCGCTGCATAACCTCGCGTATGTCGCAACGTGGTATCTGAACGGCGGCGTGGTGACGGGGCGCGAGAACCGCTCGTCGCATCCGTCGCTCACGCCGAGCCAGTTGTACAAGACCCGGGACGGCTGGATTTTCCTGATGTGCAACAAGGAAAAGTTCTGGGGCGTACTCGCGGAAGTGCTCGACAAACCGTCGTGGGTAACCGATCCGCGCTTTTGCAACTTTCAGGCGCGCCTTGCGAATCGCGAGCTGGTGCAGACCGAACTGGACGCGGTGCTCTCGAGCTCCACCACCGCGCAATGGCTCGAACGCTTCGGCGGTCGCGTGCCGGCGGCGCCGGTGTTCGACGTCAAGGAGGCGCTGGAGAATCCCTTCGTTGCCGAGCGCGAATGCGTGGTGAACGCCGAGCACCCGCGCTTCGGCACGGTACGCGGCGTGGCTGCGCCGGTGCGGATCGACGAGCCGCTGCCGACGCGCGCGGCGCCGGACCTCGGGCAGGACACCCAACGGTTGCTCGACGAGCTGGGCTATGGTCCGGAAAGGATAGCTTTGCTGAGAGAGGCGGGTGTGGTGCAATAAGGCCGGGCGGGCAACCGTCCGCTCTTCCACTTTTTTGCACATCGAGATGGCCACGACAGTCCTCGGGCAACAGCCGCGCTACATGCAACTGGCACAGACGCTCCTCAACGAGATTCAGGGCGGGCAGTTTCCCATCGGCACGTTGCTGCCGACCGAGTTCGAGCTCTGCGAGCAGTTCGGCGCGAGCCGCTTCACGGTGCGTCAGGCCATCAAGCAACTCGAACAGCGCGGTCTGGTGGACCGGCGGCCCGGCATCGGCACCCGCGTGAAAGCCACGCAGACCGAGACCGCGTACCGTCAGGTCATGGAGCGCCTGAGCGATCTGCACCGCTATACGGCCGACACGGAGCTGGAGATCGCATCCACGCAGACCGTCGAGATCGACGACGCCGAACTGCTCGAACGGCTCAATGCAAAACCGGGCGAAACCTGGTTGCTGGCCGAGGGCATTCGCCGCTCGCCGGATAGCGTCGAGCCGATCTGCCACACGCAGGTGTATATCCACCCGGCGTTCCGCTCGTTGACGGGGCTGAGCGGCCGCACGCATGTGCCGATCTACACGCTGATCGAAAAACAGTTCGGCGAGCAGATCGCCGAGGTGCAGCAGGAAATCCGCGCGGTCGCGCTGCCGGCGGCGCTCGCGCAACGGCTGAACGCGAAGCCGCGCTCGCCGGCGCTGTGGTTGTGCCGCCGTTATCTGAACCGGCGCGCGCAGGTGGTCGAGTTGACCATCAGCGTGCATCCGGCGGATCGCTACAGTTATTCCGAAACATTTCAACGCGACTGGCACGCCAACTAGCAGCATCGCGGCGTGCCGTTCAGGAGAGCAGGATGGACGCACGCAGTTATCTGTTCGTGCCGGGCGACCGGCCAGAGCGCTTCGCCAAGGCGCTCGACACCGGCGCCGACGCGGTGGTGATCGATCTCGAAGACGCGGTCGTGCCGGCGGCGAAGCTTGCCGCGCGCGACGGCCTGCAACGCTGGCTGGCCACGGCCGATCCCGCGCGGCTCATGGTCCGCGTGAACGCGGTGGGCACGCCGTGGCATCTCGACGACGTGGCCATGGTGAGCGCCTGCGGCATTGCCGCGCTGATGCTGCCGAAATCGGACAGCGCGCAGCAACTCGCCGATGTCGCCGCACGGCTGCCGGCGGCGACGCGCATCGTGGCGCTCATCGAAAGCGTCGCGGGTGTGGTGGCGATGCGCGACATCGCCGCCGCGCCGTCGGTCACGAGGCTTGCGTTCGGCACCGTGGATTTTTGCGGCGACGCCGGCGTGGAAGGGCTCGGCGCCGAGCTGGACCACGTGCGTTCGCAGATGGTGATCGAATCGCGCTACGCGGGTCTCGCCGCGCCGATCGACGGTGTGACGCTGGAACTCGACGATTTCGCGCGGTTGACCGAGCATGTGGCCAAGGCGCGGCGCTTCGGCTTCGGCGGCAAGCTGTGCATTCATCCGCGCCAGGTGGAGCCGGTCAACCGCGGCTTCGCGCCCAGCGAGGACGAGCGCCGGTGGGCGGCGCGCGTCCTCGCGGCCTGTCGCGAGCATCCGGAAGGGGCGTTCGCGGTCGACGGCAAGCTGGTCGACCGGCCGGTCATCGAGCGGGCGAAGCGGATTGCGGCGTTCGACACGCTCACGCAGTGAAGGTCCGCCGGTTCTGGCCGGCGGCCGGGCAAGCCACGCTCACCGGCGCAAATGGTCCAACGCGTCTCGCAGCGGCGAACTGGAGATGACGATCGGCCCGGTGAACGGGGTATCCAGATCGACGATCACATAGATCGCGGACGCAATCGACACCGCGCCCAGCAAGATCGTGACCAATGCCAGCGCGTTGCGCGGCGCGATCAAACCGAAACTCAGAAAGATCACGCCCAGCCAGAAGGTCAATGTTTTGAGGAACGGCTGGGAAATCGAGCTGTGCGCTTCCTCGATGATTTTCCACCGCGCGTCCACCACGCGCCGGTACTGGTTCAACCCGTCGTCGAGCGCGCGCTGCTGCAGCGGGTCGTGCGCCCGCAGTTTGCGCAACTCCCTGCCCACGGCGGTCAGCATATCGCCGAGCCGCACGTTCTCCAGTTTCTGCGAATTGCCTTGCGAGCCGATGTCCTTGGGGTAGTCGCCAGTGGGCGGTGTTTCGGTGGGCCACGTCGAGGCAATCGCCGCAGCGGTGTACTGGCGCAACAGCTGCCGGGCCGGGCCGGTATCCGCACCGTATTCGCGCAAGGTCGTGTCGAACTCGATCAGATCGGCCGCATAGGCGCGTAAATCGTTCGACGCCGTGTCGAAGCTGGACTTCGCCGATGCCGTCATCAAGCCGAGTACCAGCGCGGCAAACGTCACCAGCATGCCGATTACCAGCTGGATCAACTGCACGGTTTCATGCGCCTTATGCTCTTCCGGCAACAGCGGACGCACCCACACGCCGACGCCGGTCGCGAGTAGCAAGAGAAGGAAAACCACCACGGTCGTGCTCGCTTCCGACATACCCATGCTCCGTAGACGCATTCCCGTCACTTTCCATCAAGCGCCGCCCGCCGGAAACCCGGGCAGTCCCGCAATCGCGGGCGCGCGTCACCGTTCACATTCGCTTGTAAGTTGCTGTAGCACAAAGCATGCGCCAGCGACCATCAAGTTTTCCGCTGTCGCGCCGTAGTCCTTACATGTGGCATTCGCTTAAATTCAGATAATAGTTGCGGACCTGGTCGAATGGGCTTGGGGCGCAGCGCGCGTGGCCGGGGCATTTAACGAACATTCGGTCAGGCAGACCCACGGAGACAAGCCCGATGTTGAAAAATCTGTCGATTCGCACCTGCCTGACCATGATGATCGTGTTTTTCGGCATCGTGTTGCTGGTCGGCGCCGCGGCGGGCCTGCTGTCGCTGCGCTCGAGCAACGCCTCGCTGCAGCAGATGTACACGGTCGACACGCCGGCTGTTGCCGACCTCGAAGGCAGCGCCGGACAGTTGTTGCGCCTGCGGCTCGCGCTGGCGACGTACGCATCGCTCGTCGACCTGAACGATCAGGACGGCGCGAACGCCGTGCTCAAACGTTTCGATCAGTACCAGAAAGGATCGAACGACCGCCTTGCCCACTATGTGAGCCGCGCGAGCGCGGACGCCGACGAGCAGCGCCTCATCAAGGACATGCAGGACAAGCGTGACACCTTCCTGCGCGAAGGCGTGGAACCGGCGCTCGCCGCGCTCAAGTCCGGTGACCGGACGGCCTTCCAGCAATTGCAGGCGCACAAGCTGCCGTCGCTCTATACCGCGTACGAAAAGGCTATGCTCACGCTCGAACAGTTGCAGATCGATCACGGGGCGCAGCGCTATCAGGATGCGCAAGACCTGTTCTATGCGATCTGTATTGCAGTGGCGGTCGGCATGGCCGCGTCGCTGCTCGGTTCGTGGATCGGCCGCGCGGTGCTGGTGCGCGCGATCGTCAATCCGGTCGACGCCACCATCGCGCAGTTTCAGCGCATCGCCAATGGCGACCTGACCGGGCAGATCGTCGTGGCGAGCGGTAATGAAATGGGCCGTCTCGCGGCGGCATTGCGCAAGATGCAGGAAGCGCTGATCGCGACGGTGAACTCGGTGCGTGAAGGCACCGAATCCATCGACACCGGCGTGAGCGAGATCGCCGCGGGCAATACCAATCTGTCGCAACGCACCGAGGAACAGGCCGCGTCTCTCGAAGAAACAGCGGCGAGCATCGAACAGCTCACCTCGACGGTCAAGCAGACCGCGGATAACGCGAAGCAGGCCAGCTCGCTCGCCCAGGGCGCATCCAGTCTGGCCGCGCAAGGCGGCGATCTGACAGAGCAGGTGGTGGGCACGATGCATGGCATCGTCGACGATTCGCGGCGCATTGCCGACATTGTCGGCGTGATCGAAGGGATCGCGTTTCAGACCAATATTCTCGCGCTGAACGCCGCGGTCGAAGCCGCGCGAGCCGGCGAGCAGGGACGCGGCTTCGCGGTGGTGGCAAGCGAAGTGCGCTCGCTCGCGCAGCGCAGTGCGGCAGCGGCGAAGGAGATCAAGGGTTTGATCGACGAATCGACGGCGCGGGTGCAGGCCGGCTCGCAACTGGTTCACCGCTCGGGCTCGACGATGACCGAGATCGTCGACGCGATCGCACGCGTGAGTGCGATCATGGGGGAAATTGCAGCAGCCGCGACCGAACAGAGCACCGGCATCGATCAAGTCAATCTGGCGGTGGCGCAGATGGACGAGGTGACTCAGCAAAACGCCGCGCTCGTCGAGCAGGCCGCGGCGGCGGCGGGTTCGCTGGAAGAGCAGGCGCGGCGGCTGACTTCCGCTGTGTCGGTGTTCCAGACCGGCAGCGGTGCGTCGTCGTCGCAGTTTGCCGCGCGGCGCGGCGGTTCGGCCGCCACGCCGAGGACAACGGATGCAAGCGAGTTCGCAACGGCTTGATATCGGCGCCCGCCTTGCGCGGCGGCGTGCCGGGTCTTTCGCTCCCGTCGCGCCTCCCGGGCAAAACGCTTGCTACTGCATGGCCGCGTAATATTTGGCCAGACTGTCGATCTCGGCGGACGTCATCTGCCGCGACACGTTGCGCATCTGCTCATTGATATCGTTGTGTCTGGCGCCGGAAGCAAAGGCGCGCATCTGCGCCGCGAGATAGATCGACGATTGGCCGCCCAGCCACGGCGCCGCGCCCTTGCGGTCGAGCTGACCGTGACATGCGGCGCAAGGGGCGATATTGCGCTGCGGATCGCCCTGCATGGCGAGCTTCACCGCATTCGCGTCCGGTTCCACACCGGTGGGTTGCGACTCCGCCGCGGGGGCTCGCGGCAGCGATGCGTAGTAGGCCGCGAGATCGTGCAGATCCTGATCGCTGCGTGCCGCAATGATCGGTTGCATGATCGCGTTCTGGCGCACGCCGCTCTGGTAGTCGCGCAACTCTTTGTAGACCACGTCGGCATATTGGCCGGCCAATGCGGGCGCCGTCACCTGCACCGTGCCCAGCACCCCGTGGCACATCGAGCAATTCTGTGTCGCTATCGTCGCGCCGCGGCCGATCGAATTCGCGTCGGCCCGCACGCGCCGTGGCGGCGGCAAGACCACCACTTCGCTCGGCGCCGGGCCGGTGAGATTGGCGCCGCCGTACCAGCTCGACGGCGCGCCCGCGGCACTGCAGATCGTCGCCCATAAGCCGCGGTCGCCGAACGTGTTGTTCGCCGAAGGCAGCCAGATGAAGCCGATCAGTATCGACACGACGGCAATCGCCAGCGTGCCGCCCACGCTCAACGTGAACCACGGGTTGCGCAAGCTGAAGACGCGTTCATGATTCATCGCTGCGCTCCGACGACGACTGCCGGCACGGAGGTCTGCGGCAGTCTGAGCAACTGCACGATCGGCACACTGTAGTTGACGACCGTGAGGCCGATCATCAACGCCACCCACAAGCCGAAGCTGTTGAGCGCGGCCGGCACGCGCTCCACCGGCTGCGCCGCGCTCGCAAAGCGGAAGCCTTGCTGCTGGACCGCCGGGCCGAATTGCGATTTGACGAGGATGTAGACGAACAGCACGCCGGACGCCACCAGAATCAATCCGCCCACCGCCGACATGCCGACCCAGAACGCCTGCGACTGCATGCCCGGCGTGTTGTAGTCGTAATAGGCCATGCGGCGCGGCGCGCCGAGCAGGCCGACGTAGTGCCACGGCAGCGTCACGACCATCATGCCGATGAACCACAGCCACAACTGCGTGCGCACCAGCCTGACCGACACGAGCGCGCGGCCGGTCAGCTGCGGCCACAGTTCGTAGGCGATCGCGAAGTACATGATGACGATCGCGCCGCCGAAGATCAGATGGAAGTGCCCGGTGACCCACTGCGTGTTGTGCACGGTCGAGTTCAACTGATAGCTCATGTTGATCAGGCCGCCCGCGCCGCCGAGTCCGAGCATCACGAACGAAAACGCGACCACCAGCATCATCGGGTTGTGCCAGGGCAGCGCGGTGATCCAGCCGAATGCGCCCTTGCCGCCGCGCAGTCTGCCGGCGATTTCGACCGACGCGCAAATCGTGAACACCGTCAGCAGCGTCGGCACCGACACCATGCCGGTGAAGACGGCATGCAGGAACTTGAAGCCGGAGCCGACCTGCGGATCGGCGAACAGGTGGTGGATGCCGATCGGCATCGCGAAGACGAGGAACAGGATGAACGATACGCGCGCCATCGAATCGCTATAGAGCCGGCCGCCGATCGCGCGCGGCACCAGCGTGTAGTAGGCGATATATGCCGGAATCAGCCAGAAGTAGACGATCGCGTGCAGCGTCCAGGAGAACAGGATGCGTGAGAGGCCGGCGTCGATCGTGTTGGTCAGGCCGAACGCGACCGGCAGGATCTGGAACAGGATTTCCAGCGCCGCGCCGACGGCCGTCCATGCCCACAGATAGGCGCCCGCCACGTTGGCGAACATCGCGAGCGGCACCGGCTTGCCCGGATTGGCGCGCTTCCAGACGCGCAGGTTGACGTGCATCAGCGCGACCCAGATCCACGAGCCCACCACCACCAGCACCACGCCGAGGTAATAGAAGGGACTGCCGATCATCGGTGGATAGAAGGTGTAGAGCACCGAGGCCTGGCCGAGCGCCACCGGCACCATCGCCATCACCGCGCCGACCGCCAGCATGATGAAGGCGGCCCATGCCCATTTGAGACCGACGAGGCGCTGCGCGAGCGCGAGTTCGACAATCGCGTAGCCGAAACCCATGGAAACCAGCGTGGGCAGCACGTAGGCCATCACCGAGCCGTGCGCGGTCACCGAACGGTAGTACAGCTCGGGATCGCCGACCCACGGCACGAGTGGGCTGCGCACCAGCATCTGCCAGGCGCCGAGCAGCAGCGCGACCAGAAACGCGATGAAGGCGAGCCAGAAATGCGCGAGAACGAGTCGCTTAGCGTGAAACACAGCTCAGCCTCCGTGATTGTCGGGCCTGCTCGAAGAAGGTGGCTTTGTCGACGACTTTCACGTGCGCCCACATGGCTTGATGGCCGAAGCCGCAGAACTCGTGGCACGGCATGGTGTGATCCGCGGGCGTGTCGAAGCGCGTGTTCAGCGTGGCGACGTAGCCGGGCACGACCATCGTGTTGATGTTGGTGTCGGTGACGAGCAGGCCGTGCACGACATCCGCGCTGGTGGTGCGGATCGTGATCGGCGTGTCGGCGGGCACCAGCAGGCATTGCGGCGTGAACGAGTATTGCTGCGCGATGAAGCGCACGACCACCGAGCCGTCCGGCTCGACCGCGCTGCCCAGATTGTCTTCGACGAATTCGCCGGACAGTTGCAGGCGCGACGGATCGATCGTTTCGACGCGCGAGGGCGGCATCATCGCCCAATGGAGTCCTGAATACACGATGACGGCCAGCATCAGCACGATCAGCGCGACGGCGAAAATGGCCCAGCGGCGCTCGGCGCGTAAGGCGACCGCGTGGCCGCCGCCCGGTTGGTGATTGGAATCGGTCGACATGATCAGTGAACCACGCCGCGCGGCAGAAACACGAGGAAGTAGAAGCCGAACCAGATCGCCATGACGATCAGCGTGGCGACACCGGCGAGAGCAATCGCGCCATGCGGGCCGGCCGCGACCACGCGCTCTACTTCGTCGTCCGTCGGCGGGGTCACGCTACCGGTTTCGTGTGCTTCCATCTGAAGGCTCTCCAGTGCGGCGGTTCAATGCAGCGGCGCGTCGCGCAACGCGTTGACGTCGCGGGACGTCACGGGTTGGCCGTGATTGCCCCACGCCGTGCGGATATAGGTGACCACGGCAGCAGCCTCGGTGTCGCTCAGTTCGTGACCGAAAGGCGGCATGCCGTACGGTTCCGGATTGCGCATCGTGCCCGGCGGGAATCCGCCGTTGAGCACGATGCGAATCGGGTTGACCGAGGAGTCCATTTCGATCGACTGATTGCCGGCGAGCGGCGGGTAGTGCTGCAACTTTCCTTCGCCCTTCGCGCCGTGGCAGAGCGCGCATTTGTCGGCGTAGATTTTTTCGCCGAGCGCGAACACGTTGGTGTTGGTCGGCGCCGACGGCCCGGACTTGCGGCCGCTCTTGTCGGGCAAGGTCTTGAGATAAACCGCCATTGCCTTGATGTCGTCGGTGCTCATGTACTGCAGGCTGTGGTACGTGACTTCGGCCATCGGCCCATACACGGCGCCGCGGTCGGAAATGCCCGCTTGCAGCAGATCGACGATGTCCTTGGTGCTCCAGTCGCCGAGGCCGCCGTCCTTGTCCGAGGTCAGCGAGGGAGCGTACCAGTTCTGCACCGGGATCAGGCCGCCCGCGAACTGTTCGCTTTGCGACGAGCCGCCGAGCATGTTGATCTTGGTGTGGCACATCGTGCAGTGCCCGAGCCCTTCGACCAGATACGCCCCGCGGTTCCATTCGACCGATTTGGTCGGATCGGGCTGGAACTCGCCCTCGCGGAAATACAGCGTGCGCCAGCCGTAGAGCAGGTTGCGCTGATTGAACGGGAAGCGCAGCGTGTGTTTGTGATTCGGCTGACGAACCGGCGTGACGGTTTGCAGATAGGCGAAGATCGCGTCCGAGTCCTCGCGCGTGACCTTGGTGTATTGAGCGATCGGCATTGCCGGATAGATCAGCGTGCCGTCCGGCGTGCGGCCGGTGCGCATCATCTTGAAGAATGCGTCCTGGCTCCACGTGCCGATGCCGTACTGCGCGTCCGGTGTGATGTTCGGCGAATACAGCGTGCCGAACGGCGTTTCCATGGCAAGGCCGCCCGCGAACAGTTTGCCGCGCGGCGCGGTATGGCAGGCGACGCAGTCGCCGGCGCGCGCCAGATACTCGCCGCGTTTGACGATGTCGGGGCGCGTGTCGGCGTTGCCGCCCGCGGATGCCGCCGTGGTTTCGGCGGCGCGTGCGTCGGCGATTAGCGGCGTATGCGAAGCGCGCATGAGCGCGGCGCTGCCGGCCACGATCAGGCCGGCGGCCAGCAGGCCGGACACGAGCGGCGCTTGCGCGCGCCGGCTCTTCGTCAAGGCGAGCAAAGCGGTGAGCAAGGCAGTACGCAGCGCGCGCAAAGAGCCTGGAGAGCGGAGTGTCGGCTTCATTGCGGTTGGCTCCCGCATGCAAGAGGCAGCCGCTGGCCGGACGCCGGAGCGGGCCGCGGATCAGCCGGACGCGGCTGGCGCGCCAGCCAGCTCGATACCGCGGTGATGTCCTTGTCGGTGAGCTTGACCGCGATGGAATGCATGCAGTCCGGCGCGAGCGCGTGCCGCGTGCCCGAACGCCACGTGCCCATCTGCCCGGCGATGTAGCTCGCGTGCAGACCGAGCAGGCCGGGAATACCCGGCTGCGTGCCGGTCATGCGCGCGCCGTGGCACGCGATGCACGCCGGTATCTTGCGGGCCGGATCGCCCTGCGTGACGAGGCGCTGGCCGGCGGCGAGCACCGCAGGCGCGACCTCGCTCTGATCGGCGTTGGGATACGGCGGTTGCAGATCGGCGAAGTACTGGCTGATCTTGCGCAGATAGTCGTCGGGCAGGAAGGCAAGCAGATAGCCCATTGGCGGATAGGTGCGGCCGCCGTCGCGGAATGCGGTCAACTGATTGAACAGATACTCGGCCGGTTTGCCGGCAATGCGCGGAAAGTAGTCGTTGTTCAGGCCTTGGCCCTGCACGCCATGACATGAGGTGCAGGCGCGCACGCGTTCGTCCATGGCCGAGGGCATGGCGCTGGACGCGTCGGTGGCGGCGAGCGCCACGCCGCTCCACATGACGTAAAACACTAACAGAACCGACGATCCGATAGTTCTACGATGCACGCCATACCTCTATTGGGAACGTTCTTTCTTCTCGATTATTTCTCGCGCATGCGCTCGAGTTCTGGCTTCTCGATCCGCGAACAGCGCGTGACGACTCCGCAAGTTTTTTTCTAAAACGAGCGCAAAAACAGCAAATCGAAAACAGACTTATTCTGAATAACGACAGTTGATTTGCTACGGCGATGCGATTGCTTTTTAGAACAATGATCGGCCTGAATGCGCCAGTGGGCGGCGGCTTTCGGGCTGCGGTAATAGACGCTTGAAACGTTAAGCAGCGCCTGCGAGGTTGCAGGAATTCATTCTGCCCGTCAACAGCGAATCGTCCCTTACTTGATCTGACTCATGATCATGATAGATGTCGGCCAGGAGGCTTTCAATGTTCATTGAGAATCTTCCTGTGCGCCCACGTTATCGCACCATTGTGATTGATGATGGATCACGTGCTTCAGCGAGACGGCGCGAATCTGCTTTGCAGGCGGTCAGCTGAAGAGGCGCGTCAACGCCGTGCGCGCATTGCTCACACGTTCGCTTTCGCCGATTCGTCCAGGTAGCAGATGGAACTCCACGGCGGGCAACGCGGGCAAGCCGACGCTCGCCGGACAGGCCACGACGCCGCCGCCGATCGACGACTCGTTCAGGCAGGACATGCCGAGCCCCGCTTTCAGCGCGAGTTGCAAGCCGGCCACGCCGGAAGCCGAGTGCGACACCACATACGGCACCTTGTGCTCATCGAGCAGTTTCACCACGAACCGCTGCAACTGGCAGCTCGACGGCAGCAACACGAGCGAATAAGGCGTCACCGGCCGCGGAGGTGAATCCGCCGCGCTGACCCACAGCAGTCTTTCGCGACGCACAACCGTGCTCGGCGCGCGGGGGCGTCGGCCGGCGGCGCGCGTGTTGTTCGTGACGAGCCGCAGAGAGAGGCCGATGTCGAAAGACGCATCGTCGCCCGCATTGCTGTCGATCACCGCGCTCGGCAGCACGGTGACGTGCAGCTTCAGGCGCGGGTGCTGTTCCGAGAACGTTTTGAGAATGCGCGCGATGTCGTGCGGCCGGTAGTAGTCCGTGATCGCGATGCGCAACTCGCCGTCGAGCGAGCGGCCTTGCAGATCTTCGAAGGCGGCTTCGCTCATCGCGATGATGCGCCGCGCATGGTCGAGCAGGCGGCTGCCGGCGGGCGTGGCGCTGACGCCCTGCTTGCTGCGTATGAAGAGCGGCTGGCCGGCGCGCTCCTCCAGCTTCTTCAACTGCTCGCTGACGGAAGACTGCGACAGGAACACGCGTTCCGCGCCCGCCGAGACGCTGCCCGATTCCGCGACGGCGACGAAGGTCCGCAACTGCGTCAGGTCGAATCCACGCTGGCTCATGATTCGGTATATCCGATGGAAGTCATCTAAAAATCCGGCTTTTCCGATGGAAAGCCCAGCCGTAGGATACCTCCAGATTCTTTGTGGAGGGTGGGATGGGAAACGAAACGATTGCAGGCGTAGGGTTATCCGGCGGGCGAACGGCAAGCCATCGGTGGAAGGTGCTCGGCGTCGGATTTGCCGCGAACGCGAGTTTCTCGGCGGCATTTTCGGGAATTCCGACGACGGCGGTTTTCTTGCGCTCGGGCTATCACCTTGGCAATGACGGGCTGGGCCTCGTGCTCGGCATGCTCGGTCTGGGCATCGCGGTCAGCGAGTTGCCATGGGGGCTGCTAACCGACCGCTGGGGCGACCGGCGCGTGTTGCTCCTCGGACTGCTTTCAACCGCTGCCGCGCTCGCCGGCCTCGCGCTGTTCGTCGTGCCGGCCGGTGCGCACGTGCCGAGCGTGACCGCGCTCGCGCTCGGCCTGTTGCTGGTCGGCCTGCTCGGTGGCAGTGTCAACGGTTCGAGCGGCCGCGCGGTGATGGCCTGGTTTCGCGAAGGCGAGCGCGGCCTCGCCATGAGTATTCGCCAGACTGCGGTGCCGGCGGGCGGCGGCCTCGGCGCCTTGCTGCTGCCGGTGCTCGCGTCCCGTTTCGGTTTCGCGAGCGCCTATGCCGGGCTGGCGCTGGCCTGCGCGATCACGGCCGCGTTCGCATGGCGCTGGCTGCACGAACCTTCTCATACCGGTGCGGACGGCGCGCGCGAAGCCCACGACGCGCCGGCAGGCGGCATGCGCGCCCGGGTCTCGCCGTTGCGCGACATCGGCGTCTGGCGCGTGGCGCTCGGTGCCGGCGTGTTGTGCGTGCCGCAACTCGCCGTCTTGACCTTCGGGACAGTGTTTCTGCACGATTTCAGCCGCGCCGGGGTGCGGGCGATCAGCGTGACGATGGCGGCGGTGCAGACGGGCGCCGCGATCGCGCGGGTCTGGAGCGGCGGTTGGACCGACCGGCGCGGCAATCGCCGGAGCTACATGCGAATCTGCAGTCTGCTGACGGCGGTGCTGTTCGCCTCGCTCGCGCTGCTGACAGGCCTCGCCGGCATGCATCACGCGACGCTGACAGTGATATTCGCGCTCATGGTCGTGTTGGCCGGCGTGAGCGCGTCGGCATGGCACGGCGTGGCCTTTACTGAACTCGCCACGCTGGCAGGGACGAACCGCGCCGGCACGGCGCTGGCAATCGGCAACACCTGCGTGTTTCTCACGCTGTTCGTGACACCGCTGGCGATTCCCCCGCTGCTGACGGTGGGTTCGTGGCCGATGGTGTGGGCCGTGGCCAGTGTGTGCGCATTGATCGCGCTGCCGGTGTTTCCGCGCGCGGCACGTGAAAGCAAGGTGAGGGCGGCACGCGCTTGCGACGCAACCTGACGGTTGCCGGCGCCGGTCGCCGAAGCGGCGGGCGCCGCGCTTTTTCTCATGCCGTTGGCCCGCGCGCTGGAACTCGCGCGGCGAGCGCCCGAGTCCTCGACTTTTTCCGGACATACTCCTTTTAAGAAAGTGCGAAATATTCATATTGCGTATTTATTGCTTTCTTCTTTGATAAATCCGCAATAGGTAATTGGTTTCTCTACAGGATTCGGAGCGCTCCGATTTTCGTGCCGTCGTGGTGGTGATTTTATGACCGCGTTGACACGCCATGCGTCGACAAACGGCCGTCAAAGAATAGGTAGAGTGCGTCAGATTTTGACTGCGCATTTGAAAATAATCCTACAACAAACGAGAGAAAACCCCGGTGAGCCTTCGAATTATCCTGGCGGACGATCATCATTTCGTTCTGCTTGGCATCCGCGCGACGTTAACCATGCATGCCGGTGTCACGATCGTCGACGAGGCGACGAATCCCCTATCGCTGCTCGAACGTTTGCACACCACGCCTTGCGACGTGCTCGTCACCGATCTCGCGATGCCGCAACGCTCAGGTGCCGCCGACGACGGCCTCGATCTCGTCCGGCGAATCCGCTGCGACTGGCCGCACTTGCACATCGTGGTGATGACCACGCTGACGAACGCGGCGATCCTCCGCGCCATTGTGTCGGACGGCGCCGTGAGCATGCTCGGCAAGGCGGAGTCGACCGACGAGCTTTGGCCGGCGATCGCCACCACCCGGCAAGGCGAAGCCTACCTTGGACGGTCCATCGTCGAAGCGCTGGCGCGCCCGCCGGACCTGACGTGCGAGCGACCGCCGGCGCCGCGTTTATCGGGTATCCAGGCGGAAGTCGTCAGGCTGCTGGTGGACGGCCAGTCGATCTCTGAAATCGCGGCGACGCTAGGCTGTCACCGTCGAACGGTCAGCAGGAAAAAGCGCGAGGCAATGGTCAAACTCGGTGTCGCCAACGATCCCGGTCTTTTCTCGTACGTTCGCGCAAATGGAATTCCTGGTTTTCAATCGCATATCTAAGCAATTTACTTTTTTAATTGAATGGGGGTGTTTCGGAGCGATCTTATGTTTGTTTTCTGAAAAATGTTTAATGATCGGGACAGGAGCTGGTTTCACTGAAGAGGGCGGCAGTCAATCAAGGTAGGGAGGAAAATTAGAAGATGCGCGATACCGCTGAGGTAAGCACGCCCATTCGAGCCATCATCGCGGACGATCATCCACTGGTGCTGCTGGCGATTGAAAATCTGATGGGCGGTTATCCGAATATGGAGATTGTCGGTCGCGCGGCGGACGCGACAGAACTCTTCACGGAAGTCGACCGCGGTTCATGCGATCTGGTCCTCATGGACCTCTATATGCCGGGCGGTTCGGACGGCAGCGGTCTGGAAGTGGTCAGGCAGTTCAAGATGCGCTACCCCGAGATCGCGCTCGTCGTGCTCACCATGGAAACCGAGGCGGCCGAACTTCAAAAAGTGATTTCTCTCGGCGCCGACGCATTGGTGAGCAAGCGCGACCGGATCGACCTGATCCACGTGGCCGTCGTCACCGCGCTGGCGCGCGAGTGCTATGTCGGGCCGGCGGTGCGCGCATTGATCGCCGACGCAACGGTGACCCAGCGGCTCGATTTTGTCCGGCAGATGTTGTCGCGCCGTGAACTCGAGGTGTTCACGCAGTATGCGTCAGGGTTCGGCGTGACCGAGATCGCCGCCCGTTTGGGGCGCAGCGTCAAAACGATCAGCGCGCAGAAGTGCACGGCAATGCGCAAGCTCGCGCTGCATAGCGATGCGGAACTGTTCCGCTTCGCCGTCGAATACGGTGTGATTCCCGAGGAGCGCGTGCAGAACCGGTGACGAGCCGGCCGCGTGTCGCGCCGTGGCGCGACGAATACAGGAAGCATTGGCATCGCCTGGGGAAGCACGGCTCGTGCGGGGCATGCCAGTCCAAAAAAGACAACAAGAATGAGACAAAAGATCCGCGTCATCGTGGCGGACGATCACGACTGCGTTCGTGTCGGCGTCAAGCAAATGCTGCAATCCGTGCCGTACATCGAATTGGTCGGCGAAGCGGCCGACACTCATGGCCTCGCTGAATTACTCGACGCTTATGCGTGCGACGTCGTCGTGTCGGATATCAACATGCCGGGGCATTCACGACGGCAGCAACGCGGTGTCGTTTTTGCGCCGCCTGTTGCGAGGCCGGCCTCATCCCTGCGTCGTCGTGCTCACCATGATCTGTCATGCGCATATGCTCACAGGGCTCCTGCACATCGGCGTGGGAGGCATCGTCGACAAGCGCGAGACGGTCACTGCGTTGCTCGATGCCATCGAGGCGGCTATTGCCGGCCGCGTCTATTTATCGGAGCACGCGCGTGCGGCCATTGAAACGGCGGACACGCCGCCGCAGCTTCGGGCCGGCGTGCTGAGCGCGCGCGAGTGGGAAATCTTCCAGCTTTATGTGCAAGGTCTCGCCGTTCACGAAATCGCAGTGCGTTTGCAGCGCAGCGGTAAAACCATCAGTACGCAGAAACGTAGCGCGATGCGCAAGCTCGGGCTGGAAACAGAAGCCGATCTGATCGACTACGCGCGTCAGCTCGGTCTCGCCTGAACGCAGGTCGCGTCGTGCATTGCGCCGCCGGAAAAGCCTTTTGCAGGGAGACGAATTTAAGAGTGTTCCGATTGGTTGCGGGGCATTGCCGCCCCATAGTTCCGAGTTCACTGCGGCTTTATTCGATGCTCCCGTGACGAAAGCAGTCGTTTCGTCACGCCGAGCGATGCCCGAGCCGAGCGAATTCAGGCAGACGTCTTATGGCAATCGTGCAGGGCCGTCTGCCTCGTAGACAGAAACGGGAGGCGGCATGGTTGCGTTAGGGAAGCGGTTGTTGGTGGAGAGTGCGGGAACGGCATGGCTGGTTTTCGTCGGCTGCGGCGGCATCGTGCTGAACGTCGGCGCGATCCAGCAGGCGGGCGGGGTGCAGGAGGCGGCGTTGGCGTTCGGTCTCGCGCTCGCCACGGCCAGTTACTGCATCGGCCGCCTGTCCGGCGGACATTTCAATCCCGCTGTCACCGTGGGCTTTACTGTCGCACACCGTTTCCCGGTCAGGGATCTGCTCCCCTACATCGCCTCGCAGATTGTCGGCGCGATCGTGGCCGCAGCACTGCTTCTTTACGTGGCGGGCGGCCGTCCCGGCTTCGATCTGCGCGCAAGCGAGTTCGCGGCAAATGGCTTCGGCGACCATTCGCCCGCTGACTACCAAATGCATTCGGCGTTGGCCATCGAGTTCGTGCTGTCCTTCTGCTTTGTCATGGCAAACCTCATGGTCGCGCGCCGGCGCGACCTGCAGCCAATCGCGCCGTTGGTGGTCGGCGCCTGTCTCGCGCTTGTCTATCTGGTGTCGATCCCGGTTACCAACGGCTCCGTCAATCCCGCTCGCTCCACGGCACAGGCGCTGTTCGTCGGAGATTGGGCGCTGGATCAGCTCTGGCTGTTCTGGGCTGCGCCGCTGTCGGGCGGTGTCGCCGCCGGCGCTCTGTTTTCGCTTCTGCACGGCAAGCCTGCGCGCGGTACCGCTGGACTCGCCGACGGGCGAGGCTAAGTTGTCTGAGTGTTGTTGGGTGCCATCATCGTGTCTGCCGTCAATTTCCCGCCAAACGTTGCAATGAGGCGCGCACTAGAACGCGTGTGGCTTGGTGTGCTCGCATGGCTCTTATTTGCCGTGGCCCAAACGGCCGGTGCGGCCCAGCTGTTCGACAATCGTTCGAACAGCCAGGGAGCGGCCGCTTTTCCCGCGAAACTGACCGTCGGCGTTCTCGCCAGCGGCTGGCTTCCGCTCGACTATTTGCAAGACGGTCATCTCACGGGCATGAGCGTCGATTATCTGCGCGCGCTCATCGGGCCGAACGTCGTCATCGAAGCCAAGGCGTTTCCAGACGTGCCGCAATTGCTTGCCGCCGCATGCGCCGGAGAGGTCGATCTGTTGACGAGCATAGCCCGCACGCCGGAACGCGAACGCTGCTTGAGTTTTACCGCACCGTATTTTCGTTCTTCTTCCTCGGCGGTAGTTCGCCGGGACGGTGACAGTTACGCGAGTCCTGCCCAGATTGCTGGCGCACGTATCGCGGTGGAAAAAGGTTTTGCGCTCGAGCGCGTGGCACGGGAGCGCTTTCCGCACGCGGCGATCGGCGCATTCGCCACGACGCATGCCGCACTCTCCGCGGTGGCCCGGGGCGACGCCGATGTTTATCTCGGCTTCACGCCGGCTGTTCGATATGCATTGGCGACGGAGGAGTTCCGTAGCTTGTACGTGGCGTTCGAGGAAAGCAGCCGGACCGCCAATTTGCGCTTCGCGGTGCCACGCAGCCGCGCTGCGCTGCGCGACCAGCTCGACGAGGCGCTCGCCTCGATGAACCCGGCCGACGAGGCGGCGATCCGCGTGCGCTGGCTGTCCGGCAACTTCGACGCGAAGCCCGTGCCGGTTGCGCCGCGTCTCGTGCTGACGCCGCAGGAGCAGGCCTGGCTTCGTTCCTTGCCACCGTTGCAGATCGGCTTCGACAACGGCTGGTCCCCGTTCAGCTACGTCGACAATTCCGGTCAGCCTGCGGGCATTGCCGCGGAATATCTGGCGTACCTGAGCCGCACACTCGGCGTCGTGTTCAACCGCGCCCGCACGGCCGACTGGCCCGCCGCGATCGAAGCCTTTCAGCACGGCGAACTGGCGATGCTCGCCACGGCCTCGATTCATGATCCGCGACTCAAGCTGGCGCGGCATACCCTTGCATACGAGAGCTACCCGCTGGTGATCGTCGGGCGCGAGGACGAGCCGGCAGCCAGATCGCTGAACGACTTCGCGTCTCGCCGCATCGTCGTTTCGTCTCATATTGCCGGCTCGATTCCGCTCGCGTTCGAGCGCATTTCGGCGGACCACGTGGCTATCGCCCCCAGTCTCGACGACGCGCTCAGGATGGTCGAGGCCGGCGAGGCGGACGTTCTGGTCGGCAATGTGGCCGCCATCGACGTTCTGCTCAAGGATCGCTACGACGGTGTCCTGAAAATCCTCGGCACGGTCAGCGAATCCGACGCGCTCGACTTCGCCGTGCGCTCCGACCTGAGTCCGCTGGCGGGACTGATCGACCGCGCGTTGCTCGCCATGCCGCCCGCGGAAAGGCAGCGCATCCGGCAGAAGTGGGTCACCGGCAGCGCGCCGGACTCCGGCATATGGAGCGTGACCGCGGTGCGCCTGCTGCCGTTGCTGATCGGAATCGGCGTCGCGCTGCTGGTCACGCTGCGTGCGTATCTGTTGCTGCAGCGGGAAGTCAGGCTGCGCAAGAAGACCGAGCTCGAGCTTGAACTGCAACTGAATTTCCAGGAAACGATGATGAAGATGGTGCCGTATCCGCTCGTCGCCATCGACCTCGAAGGCCGTTATATCGCGGTCAACGAGGCCTATGAGCAAGCGTGCGGACTGAGCCGCGAGGCGGTCATCGGAAGAAACACCATGGACGTTCAGACGTGGGGCGAGCCGAACAGCCGCATACTCGGCGACATGACCCGCGAGATGCTGAGCGGCCGCGAGACGGCGCAACTGGAGTTGCAGTTCGAGCGCGGTGCGGGCAATGTGCGGCACGGCCTTTTTTGGGCCAGGGTCTGCCGTGACAGCGCCGGTCAGCCGGTGTGCGTGCTGGGAACGGTGGTCGATATCACGGACATCCGGCGCGCCGAAATGCGCGCGCGCGAAACCGAACGGCGTCTCTTCGACGTGACGCGCTCCCTGCCGGCGGTGGTGTTTCAACTGCGACGCACATCGGATGGCGTGTATTCGTTTCCGTATATCGGCGGCGACACGCGGCATCTGCTGGGCGTGAAAGACGGCTCGGTGAGCAGTAGCGATCACGTCGATTTCCAGCGCGTGTGCGAGGAGGACAGGGCGTTCGTGCTCGCGGAACTCGAGCGCTCGGCTCACTGCGAGACGCCGGTGAACATGGAATTCCGTTTCGACGGCGATCAGGCAATCAAGTGGGCGCGCGCCGAATTGGTGCCGCGTCGCGAGTCGGATGGCAGCGTCGTTTGGAGCGGTTACTGGGTGGACGCCAGCGTCGAGCACGCGCGCTCCGACGAACTGGCCCGAGCGAGAGACCTGGCCGAAGCGGCTTCGCGCGCCAAAGACGATTTCTTCGCAATGATGAGCCACGAAATCCGCACGCCGATGAACGGCGTGCTCGGTCTCGTGGAGGTGCTGGAGCGCACGCCGCTCAATGCGGACCAGGGCGAGATGCTGGGCATGATCCACGAGTCGGCGGGCGCCCTGCTGCAGATCCTCGACGACTTGCTCGACTATTCGAAAATCGAAGCCGGGCGGCTGACGATCGAGGCTGAATCCATCGACATACGTGAACTGGTGGACAACGCAGTCGGCCTGTTGGCGGGCCGGGCCCACGAAAAGGGCTTGAAAGTGCGCGTGGATATCGCACCGGACGTTGCCGCCACCCTGCGGGGCGACAGCGTCCGATTGCGGCAGATTCTCTTCAACCTGCTTGGCAACGCCATCAAGTTCACGCCGCAAGGCGAGGTCGAAGTGTGCGTGTCGGTCATCGCGCAAACCGGCGAGGTCCAGACGCTCGAAATGACGGTCGAGGACACGGGCATCGGTATCGCGCCGGAGGTGCAGGACAAGCTGTTCGAGCCGTTCGTGCAGGCGGAATCGTCCACCACGCGCCGTTTTGGCGGCACGGGCCTCGGCTTGACGATCTGCCGCAAGCTGATCGCCCTCATGGGCGGCTCGCTCGCATTGCATAGCGAGCCGGGCAGCGGCACACGCATGACCGTGCAACTCGCCATGGCTGTCGAGACCCAACGCTATTCCGTGAACGGCTTGCGCGGCAAGCGCGGGCTGGTGCTGACCGGCGACGCACGCGTTGCTCAAGCACTGATGCACTTCGGCGAAGCGCTTGGACTCGCATTGCGCCGCGCGTCGCCCGGTGCGCCGGAACTGCGCGATCGCGCCGCGCTGGAAGACCTGGATTTGCTGTTCGTCAACGAGGACGTGGATTTACCCGCCGGCATTCGCGCGCGTGCGCGCGTCATCTGCCTGACCGAGAAGCCGAAGCCGACCGGTTACCGCATTCTGGACGACAACGTGCGCGTCAGCATCAACCCCATTTCGTGGCGCGGCCTCGGTGCCGCGTGCGCCGCGGCGATGACCGGACTGCCTTCGGTGGCGTCGCGATCGGCAGCCGTGTCACGAGCGCCCGAGAGCGGCGCCGCGCCGCCTGATCGCGAGAGGGCAATCGCCAGTGGCCGGTTGATCCTCGTCGCGGAAGATCACCCGGTCAATCAGGAGTTGATCCGCCATCAACTCGCGTTGCTCGGTTTCGCCTGCGACGTGACGAACGATGGCGCGGAAGCGCTGGCCGCGCTGCAGCGTACGAACTACGGGTGCCTGATCACGGATTGCCACATGCCGAACGTGTCGGGCTACGAACTCACCCGCCGCATCCGCGAAGGCGAGCAGGGCGGCATGCATCGGCTGCCTATTTTGGGTATCACGGCGAACACCGCGCCGGAAGACCTGAATCTGTGTCGCGACGCCGGCATGGACGACAGCCTGGTGAAGCCGACCCGGCTGGCCACGCTGCGCGAGTATCTGAGCCGTTGGTTCGGCTCCGACAGCGCGGGGCATGCCGCGGCTCCGGAGACCGTCAGAGCGCCGGCTGTCGCCACACCGGCTGTTCACGGCGGCGTCGACGCGTTCGTCCCGGTCGACCTGGGGCACATGACGCAACTGTGGGGTAGCGAATCGACCGTCAAGGCCTTGCTCGACTCGTTCGTATCGTCGGTGCGCGAAGACGTGCAGTCGCTGTCGCCGTTGCTCGAGCGCGTCGGCTCCGAGCGCAACGAGCTGGAGCGCGTGCGCGAGTGGCTTCATCGCGTGGCAGGGGCGGCGAGCGTGCTGCAATATCCGCCGATGCTCATCGCGCTCGAAGACTACCGTCGCGAAATCAATGTCAAACCGCCGGAACATGTGCGCCATGACGGGATCGTGTTAATCAACAAATGCAATGCCATGCTGGATGGAATCGAACAACAGGCCGCCTTGCTCGTATAGCCCTCTGCCGTTGAGAAGACCGGACGCGCGTCATCCCGCACAACGGTGATTGCCGCGTAGCGAAGCGGACCCATGTTGGGGCGTGCGTGACGGCAGGGCAAAAAAAACGCGGCCGAAGCCGCGTTAAAGATTTGGAGACATCCCTCGATGAAGGAGTCACTTCTCGCAAACGGAAGCATAACCGGGATATCGCCGCGCATTCACTACAAAATCCACAATTAACTGTTTGAGAATTTCGCTTAAAACGATACCGGTACATCGCGTCATCGCCATGTTTGGGTGGTGAGCCGCCAGTCGCGCGGCCGCGCGGCCAAGCCATCGGGACGAGGTGGCGAACTTTTCCGCTCGTGGGCGAGACGGGGATCGCTACGGACAACTATGAAGTTGCCGCGTTTCATCCGCTGAAAGTAGCGTCGCGCGCGTGGTGCACGACCACACAGCGTGTGGCGGCCGCACTATTCACGCACGGTAGGGCGGTACAAACAGGCTCGGCGGATTTGAACTAGTATGTGGTGGCTCCGCGCGGCCGAAGTGTCGGTGCGGCGGTGCATCAAGTCCGGAGAAGACCATGATTGCGCTTCGAAAACTGAATCTCGCTGTGGTGTTGTGGGCGTTGGCGTCGGGCGTCGCCTTCGCGGATACGGTGGCCATGAAGGCGGATCTCGAACCGTCGAGCGAAGTACCGCCTCGCGTGAGCCACGGACACGGCATGTTGAACGCCACATTCGACACGTCGACCAAATCCCTGCAATGGACGATTACCTATGAAGGTTTGAGCGGCCCGGCAACTGCCGCGCATTTCCACGGGCCCGCCCCGGTAGGCCAGAACGCCAAGGTCCAGGTGCCGATCGACAAGGGGGCGCTCGCCAGCCCGATCAAAGGATCGGCGGCGCTCACCGAGCAGCAGGTGACGGACCTGATGGCCGGGCAGTGGTACTTCAACGTCCATACCGCGCAGAACCCGATGGGTGAAATTCGCGGGCAGGTCTTACCGGCGAACTAGCGAGCGGAAAGCCTTTCCGGGCGGCGGCGACCGCTTTGAGATTTAGAAGCGGTCGTCCACCGGCGCTGCGGTGAACGCCCGTAACATGACGGGACATAATCGAAGGAGCGTGTCCCGATGAGCTGGCAAAGCGCACTCGCGTGCTGGTATCTGCGCAGGCAGTTCCGACCCGAAACCCTCAAGCCGCGCATCAATGTCGAGAGAGCTCGCGCGTTGACCGCGAGGCGCGTCTGGGTGCCGCGGGTGCCTCGCGGCTGGCGTCTGCGTGAGCTGTACGGCGCGGGCGATATGCCGTTGCGCGGCGAGTGGATCGAGCGCGCCGAGGGTGCGCCAGCCGCGAGCCCCGGTCCAACCATACTGTATTGCCACGGCGGCGGCTATTACTTCTGCTCGCCGCGTACGCATCGCTCGCTCGTGTTCGGTCTGGCGACGCGTGCCAACGCTGCCGTTTTTTCGCTCGACTATCGTCTCGCGCCGGAGCATCGCTTTCCGGCGGCATTGAACGACGCAACCGCGGCCTATCGCCGGTTGATCGCCGATGGCATCGCGCCCGCGTCCATCGTAATAGCGGGCGATTCGGCAGGCGGCGGGCTTGCGCTCGCCACGTTGGCGGCGTTGCGCGACGCCGGCGATCCCCTGCCAGCCGGCGGCCTGCTGTTTTCGCCGTGGACCGATCTGGCTGCGACCGGCCCCAGCATCCGCAGCAACGACGGTCTCGATCCCATGTTCAGCGGCCCGGCGATCGCGCTGGCGGCCAGGGTTTATCTCGGCGACACGCCTGCCACACATCCCTACGCCTCTCCCGTGTATGCCGACCTGCACGGTTTGCCGCCGCTTTTCATCATGGCGGGCAGCACCGAGGTGTTGCTCGACGACTCGCGGCGCGTGGCCGACAATGCGCGCGCGGTGGGCGTCGACTGCGAACTCGAAGTGTGGAAGGAGATGCCGCATGTCTGGCCGATCTTCGCGCCGTTCATCCCGGAAGGCAATCGCGCACTCGAGCGCGCCGCCACCTTCGTGCGGCGCGTGACGAGCCCCGCGTCTCAGCCGTCGAGCGCGATGTCGATGGTCTGATACGCGGCCTCGACCGTCCGCTGACCGTATTGCCGTTCCAGCCGCCGCACGGTGAAGTGCGCATGCGCGACCTGCTGGAAGTGGTCGATGAAAACCGTATTGACCATCGCGCCGAGCACCGCGCCGATCGCCGGAATCGATTTGGCGGCGATCTGTTCGCTCACCTGCACCGAAAAGCGCGCAGCGATCGTGTTGACGAGGCGCAGCAAAGCCGCGGAGCCGTGCGTGGTGAAACCTTTGGTGGCGATCTCGGATGACGCCTTCGACACCGCCTGCGCCAGCGCGCCGCGCATGATGAAGTAGCCGAAGTCGGCGTCGTCGTCGGCACTGGACGTGCTGCCCATGCCAAGCACCGTCAGACATTGCAGTTGCGTGTCGATCGCGGTCAGATCCTCGCCCTCGCTGCGCGCGATGTCGCAGATCGAGCGAAACATCAGCGTGGTCGTGACCGGCAATTCGACGGGCAGCGCGAACAGTCCGAACGCGCCGCCGGCCGCGCCGGTGGTCGCCACCGCGAACTTGTGCAGCAGATTGCTCGGCTTCTCCGGGGCTGTCAGCGGAAGTGCGCTGTCCTTGCGCCCCAGCGTGCGCAACGCGATCGCGAGGCACTTGCGCAACGCCAGCTCGGTCGCGTCCGCGACTTTTTCGTTGGCGAACGCCGGCATGCGCGAGAGCAGCTTTTCCAGCGGTGCGCCGACGATGCTGGCCAGTTTCATTGCCAGAGCCGGGCTTTCCAGTTCGTGTTTCGCGCGCCGCAGCGCTTTCAGGTCGTCGTCCGATAACGAGTGTGCTGCGAGCGAACTCGGCTGCATGTGCCTCCCTGGCGTGATGGGTGTGCGTTCTGATCGACATTCTTCAGTCGGTTGCCGCCGCGGCGCACCGCGGCGGCGTGTCCCGATTAGAGCGTCTCACCGTGGTATGATTCCCCATCGCTTGACAAGTCAACTGTTGCGCTATCAAAAATGGCTGTCCATACCGCGGCCCACCACTCGAGTGGGCAAGTTTTACCGTTCCGCGAATCGCTTCTGGCGATGCTCGGCATCTCCTTCGTCACGATGCTGGTCGCGCTCGATCAGACCGTGGTCGGCACCGCTTTGCCCACCATCGTCGCCGAACTCAAGGGTTTCGAGTTGTACGCGTGGGTCGCCACATCATATTTGCTGACCTCGGTGATTACCGTGCCGATTTTCGGCCGGCTCGGCGATTACTATGGGCGCAAGCCGTTCGTGATCGCGTCGATCGTCGTGTTCACGGGCGCCTCGGTGCTGTGCGGCGCGGCCAACAACATGCTGTTCCTCGTGCTCGCGCGCGGCCTGCAGGGCATCGGCGGCGGCATGCTGGTCGGCACCGCGTTCGCCTGTATTCCCGATCTGTTCCCCGACTCGGTCGTGCGTTTGCGCTGGCAAGTGTTGATGAGTTCGGCCTTCGGTATTGCGAACGCGGTCGGCCCGTCGCTCGGCGGGTTCCTCACGCAGTACTACGGCTGGCGCTCGGTCTTCTATGTGAATCTGCCGGTGGGCCTTTTGTCGCTGTTCTTTGTATGGCGCTTCCTGCCGCATCTGCGTCACGTCGAACACGAAGGCAAGATGCGGCTCGACTGGCCCGGCGCCGTGCTGATCGCCGTGGCGCTCGGCGCGCTGCAATTGTTCGTCGAGTTGCTGCCCAAGCATGGCGTGAGCCTGGGTGCGGCCGCGCTGCTCCTGTTGAGCGTCGCATCGGCTTACGCGCTGTGGCAGTGGGAAAAGCGCTGCCCGACGGCGATCCTGCCAGTCGACATGTTCCGCAACCGCAGTCTCGCCGCGCTCTTCACGCTGGCGGTGCTGGGCGGCTTCACGATGTTCTCGCTGCTGTTCTATGCGCCGCTGCTGTTCCAGGGCGGCTTCGGCATGTCGCCGAAAGAGGCGGGGCTCGTCATCACGCCGCTGGTCGTATTCATCACGATCGGCAGCATTGCCAACGGCCGCATCGTTTCACGCGTGCGCAATCCGAACCTGATGCTGTACGTCGGCTTCACGCTGCTCGCGCTGGCGTGCCTGGGCGTGGTCGTCGCGACGCGCGCCATGCCGCAATGGCTGTTGATGTCGTTCATGGTGGTCGGCGGATTGGGGCTCGGTTTCGTCATGCCGAACTTGACGATCTTCGCGCAGCAAACGGCCGGCCGCGAACATCTCGGTATCGCGACGGCGCTGCTGCAGTCGCTGCGGATGATCGGCGGCATGATCGGCACGGCGCTGACCGGCACGCTGGTCAGCCACATGTACGCGAGCGGCGTGCGCAGCGCGCTCGAAAACGATCACGCGTCGCAATGGTTCGCGGACCTCGGCGACCCGCAAATCCTCATCAATCGCGACGCGCAAACCACCTTGCTCGGCCAGTTGACGCACGCGGGCCATAACGGCGCGATGCTGCTCGAGAGCGCGCGCGAAGCGCTCGTCGCGGCCATTCATCTGGGGCTGGCCATGGCGGCGATCATCGCCGTGGTGTCGGTCTGGCAAAGCCGCCGCGTGCCGCCGATCAAGCTCCAGCGCAAGCTCGAGCCCGTGATTCACGCGGACTGATTTTTTTTTAGACTTATCGTTTTACTGAGCAGATCATGGAAGAACAGGACCGCGTCGCCGTCATGCAGCAATTCGGGCGCACTTATCGGGCGTTCATGTCGGCCTTCGAGGCGCAGGTCGGCCACCCGCTGCCGCGCTGGCGCATTCTGCTCGCGCTGCACGAGCAGGCGGGCGAGTCGTCGCAGAAGCGGCTGGTGGAGCGCCTGCGTGTCGATCCGGGTGCGCTGACGCGGCAGCTCAAAACGCTGGAAGGTTTGGGCTGGATCGCCCGCAGCATGGACACGCGCGATAACCGCGTGACCAATGTGCGTCTGACCGAAGCCGGGCAGTCGGCGACCGAAGCGAGCCTGCCGCGTCGCAATGCGTTTCTGCACGACACGATGGCGGCGCTGCCGGACGAGGCGCTGGGCGCACTCTCGGACGCACTGAAGATGCTCGAGGTGAGGATTGGGGAAGTGGCGGCGACGGCCGGCGCCACGGGAGCAGGCTCCGCCGATGGACCGCGGGCATCCGAAGTGACGGACGGCGAAGCCGCGCGTCAGCCTTAACGCGTCGTAAGCGGCTTGAGCGCCGCACGCAGCAGTTGGGTGATCACAGAGGCCGTCGCTCTCGCCCCGCATGTTCCGAAACACCACGAAAAGGCGCGCCCGGTTGTCTCAAGGCGCGCCTTTCGCAAGAAGAATCAGAAGAACGTTTCGATCACTTCCGTGACGCGATACGCCGGATCGACCACCAGCACCTGACGCCACTTGTCGAACGTCAGACACGGGTGCGAAATGTCGAACGCGATCATGTCGCCCACTTTCAGATCGGCGCCGGCGGGAATCCGCAGATACGCATGCTGATCCATCAAGCCGAAAATCTCCCAGCCTTCGGTCGCCGCGACATCGCGCGGCGCTTCGTTGCCCGGACGATAGTGGCGCGCCGGTTCCGGCATGCCCGCGTCGAACGCGGAATCGCGCTTGCCCAGACCGATGATGGCGCGATCCGGCTCGGGAATCGACTGCACATACGCCCACAACTGCAACGCGGGAAGCAGCCCTTCGCCCATTTTCTTCGCGACCGGATTACGCGCGAAGATGTCCGTCTGCGCCTTGCGATAGATACCGACGTCGTGCGTCAGATAGCAGCCGGGACGCAGCACGACCTCGACCTTGCCGGTTTCCGACGCCTTCACGAATTCCTCCGCGACCACGTCGTACCACGCCGACCCCGCGCCTGACAGCACCGCCGGCGTACGCGCAAAGCGCCCTTGCTCGACGAGTTCGCGGGTCACCGCGACGGCGCTTTGCAGGAACTCGCGCACTTCGTGCTCTTCCTTGAGCACGCCCTCATACAACTCGACGCCGGCGAGCCGCAGCGTGTCCGGATAGCGTGCAATCGCTGCCAGCACCGCGTTACGCTGCGCGGCGTCGCGCACGCCCGTGCGGCCGCCCGGCACGCCGAGTTCGAGCAGCACCTGCAACTGCTTGTTCACCGATTTGAAAAACTCGCCCAGTTGCTCGACGCCTTCGACCGAATCGACGAGGCAGAAGAATTCGAAATCCGGATCGCTCAACAACTCGGCGACCATCATCATGTTGCGGCGGCCGATCAGCTGATTGGCCATCAGCACGCGCGAAACGCCGCCGTGATAAGCCGCGCGAACCTGGTGCGCGGTGGCGAGCGTGATGCCCCACGCGCCGGTTTCGAGTTGACGGCGAAACAGCTGCGGCGCCATGGTGGTTTTGCCGTGCGGCGCGAGTTTGACGCCGTATTCCGCGACGAATGCCTGCATCCATTTCAGGTTGTGTTCCACCCGGTCCGCGTACAGCACGGCGGCCGGCAGGCTCACGTCTTCGTTCAGCAGGTTCCACTCGAGGCGCGCGGCATCCGTGAGTTGGATGCTGGTGCCCGGAACCATGCCCAAGCCCTTGCTATAAGGATCAATCGTCGCGCCCTGATAGTTTGTAACTTTCATGTCTCCTTGCTCCATCGTCCAGTTAAATTGAATCAAAGTTGACTTTAGCATGTTACCGAAAGTACGATGGATGAAGAAATGTTATTTAGTACCACGGCTTGCCGAAGGCGCGTGGTGAGCGTTTGTTCAGCCTTCGCGCCGCATCCCAAAGTCTGCAATGAACTCAACCGCCGAACCGCTCACTTTCGACATCGTCGCGCGCATCGCCGAATGCGCGCCGGAACTACGCTCGGCCGAACGCAAGGTTGCCGCGCTGATTCTCGACGATCTCACGGGCGCTTCGCGCGCCAGCATCGGCGCGCTCGCACAGCAGGCCGAGGTGAGCGTGGCGACCGTGACGCGCTTTGCCAAGGCTGTGGGTTGCCGCGACGTGCGCGAACTCAAGCTGCGGCTCGCACAGGCGGCCGCGGTCGGTCAGCGCTTCCTGCAGCCGGGCAGCGCGGGCGATGCGCCCGAGCCGATCGCGACCCGTGTGTTCGACGAATTGCAAACCGCGCTGGCGCACAACCATCAATTGCTGCGTCAGGCGCCGCTCGGCGAAGCGGCGGTCGCTTTGCGCGCGGCGCGCATGATCTACGTGTTCGGCATGGGCGGCGGTTCCACCGCGCTCGCCGACGAAATGCGCTTCAGGCTTGTGCGCCTCGGCCGGCCGGTCGCGACCTATCAGGACGGCTTGCTGCAACGCATGGTGGCGAGCACCGTGTCGCGTGAATGCGTGGTGATCGCGCTCTCCACCACCGGGCGCGTGCCCGAGATGGTCGAGAACTGCAAGATCGCGCGCAGCTACGGTGCGACCGTGATCGCGCTGACCGCGCCGGCTTCGCCGCTTGCCAGACTGGCCGATTGGGTGATCCCGATCGTCGCCTTTGAAACCGACTTCATTTACAAGCCGTCGTCGTCGCGCTACGCGATGATGATGGCGCTCGATGTGCTCGTCACCGAACTTGCCGTCAGTCAGGGTGACGAGAGCCGCGAATTGCTGCGCCGCATGAAGCACGCACTCGACACGCACCGCGGCGGCGGCGATCGACAACCGTTAGGAGACTGATCCATGCATTCGCATCCCGAAGCCGCCGATACGCTGATCGTCGGCGCGCAACTGTACGACGGCACGGGCGCGCCGCCGGTCGAGCGCGATGTCGCGGTTCGTGACGGCCGCATCGTCGCGATCGGCAATCTGTCGAACTGGCTCGCCGAAGAAGTGATCGAGGCCGAAGGCCGCGCGCTGGCGCCGGGCTTCATCGACGTTCACACGCACGACGACACGCATGTGATCCGTTCGCCGCAAATGCTGCCGAAGATCACGCAAGGCGTGACGACGGTGATCGTCGGCAATTGCGGTATCAGCGCGTCGCCGGTCGCGCTGAAGGGCGATCCGCCCGATCCGATGAACCTGCTCGGCGAGCGCGACGCGTTCCAGTATCCGACCTTCTCCGCGTATGTCGCAGCGGTGAATGCGGCGCGGCCGGCGGTGAACGTCGGCGCGCTGATCGGGCATACGGCGCTGCGCAGCAACCAGATGGACCGGCTCGATCGCGCGGCGACCGGACAGGAAATCGACGGCATGCGCGCGCAACTGGAAGAAGCGTTGGCCAACGGTGCGCTGGGTCTGAGTTCAGGGCTCGCGTACGGCTCGGCATTCGCCGCGCCGACTGAAGAAGTGATGGCGTTGGCCGAACCACTCGCCGCAGCCGGTGCGTTGTACACCACGCACATGCGCACCGAGTTCGACGCGATTCTCGAAGCGATGGACGAAGCGTACCGCGTGGGCCGTCACGCGCACGTGCCGGTGGTGATTTCGCATCTGAAGTGCGCCGGTCCGTCCAACTGGGGCCGCAGTGAAGAAGTGCTGAAGTCGCTGGAAGGCGCACGGCGCCTTCAGCCGATTGGTTGCGACTGCTATCCGTACAACCGCAGTTCGTCGACGCTCGATCTGAAGCAGGTGACGGGCGATATCGACATCACGATTACGTGGTCGGAGCCGCATCCGGAGATGGCGGGCAAGCTGATCAAGGAGGTTGCGGCGGAGTGGGGCGTTACGCAGCAGGAAGCGGGCAAACGTCTACAGCCGGCGGGCGCGGTGTACCACAACATGTCCGAAGAGGACGTGCGGCGCATCCTCTCGCATCCCGCGACCATGGTCGGCTCGGATGGGCTGCCGAACGATCCGCTGCCGCATCCGCGCTTGTGGGGCGCGTTTCCGCGCGTGCTCGGCCACTATGCGCGCGACGCGGGCTTGCTGCCGCTCGAAGAGGCGGTGCGCAAGATGACCAGCTTGTCGGCGCGGCGCTTTGGTCTGGCGCAGCGCGGCGAGGTGCATATCGGCTATCACGCCGACCTGGTGCTGTTCGACCCGGCCAAGGTGCGCGACGCGGCGACTTTCGAAAACCCGCAGCAGGCCGCCGACGGCATCGACGCGGTATGGGTGAACGGCGTGTTGTCGTACCGGGATGGCAAAGTGACGGGCGAGCGAGCCGGTCACTTCGTCGCGCGCGGCGCGGCGTCGAAGGGTGACGCGCACGGCGCGTTCTGAATTCTTTGTTGAATGGTTGATGGCGGCGCGCGCGGCGATTCTGCCGGGCGCGCCGCCGGACTTTTTAAGGAGTGTGATGATGAAGCGATATGGCGTTGAAGGCGGGAAGGGAACGGGCGGTCAGCATATGCCGTTTGCACGTGCGGTCGAAGCGGATGGCTGGCTGTTCGTGTCCGGCCAGACGCCGATGGAAAACGGCGAAGTGATAAACGGCGGTATCGTCGAGCAATCGCACAAGGCGATTCAGAACGTGTTCGCGATTCTGAAGGAGGCTGGCTATGGCGCGGAGCATGTGGTCCGCTGCGGCGTGTGGCTGGATGATCCGCGTGACTTCGCGTCGTTCAACAAGGTGTTCCGCGAGTACTTCGGCGAGAACCCGCCGGCGCGCGCCTGCGTGGTTTCTTCGATGGTGATCGATTGCCGGGTCGAAGTGGACTGCGTGGCTTATAAGAAGCCCGCGGCCTGAGCCTGAACATTCAGCCGGATTGGTTCGCCGCGGATTCGCATCGGCATCCGCGGCGAAGAACCTGCCGGTTACTGCCGGGCGAGACGCATATTGTCCGGCATCGGCAAGTTGTAATTCGTGCGGAACGGATTGATGTCCAGTCCGCCGCGCCGCGTGTAACGGGCGTACACCGCGAGCTTAACGGGCTTGCAGGCCTTCAGCACGTCGATGAAAATCCGCTCGACACACTGCTCGTGAAAGCCGGTGTGATTCCGGTACGAGATGATGTAGCGCAGCAAGCCCGCGTGATCGATCTGCGGGCCCACGTAATGAATCTGCACGCTGCCCCAATCGGGCTGCCCCGTCACCGGGCAGTTCGACTTCAGCAAGTTGGAGAACAGCGTTTCTTCGACCGGCGCTTCATGCAGCGCCGCTTTCAGCAACGATGCGTCCGGCTGATAGATATCGGTATCCAGATCCAGCCGGTCGAGCGACAAGCCTTCGAATTCTTCCATCTGCAATTTGCCGAACTCGTAGGGCGCCGTCAGATGAACGGAGACGGTCGCGCCGCACGACGCGGACACATCGCGCCTGATCGTGTCGCGCACCGCGTCCATCGACTCGAATGCGGTCTGCGCGAACGAACCGAGATAGAGCTTGAACGACTTCGACTCGACGATGTTCGGCGAGTCCGCCGGCACGAAGAAAGTCGCCACCGCGATCTGCGGCTTGCCGCGCGCATTCAGCCAGGACAGCTCGTAGGCATTCCAGATGTCCGTGCCGAAGAACGGCAACTGCGCGCCGATGCCGATCGCCTCGCGCGCATTCTTGCGCGCGATCGGAAACAGCAGCGAAACGTCGTATTGTTCGGTGTAAGTGGAGGCCTTACCCAGCGGGGATTGTTCGGGTGTCATGATGCGTTCACGATGCCACTCAGCACGTGCCCCGTCGCCGTCACGACGCGGGCCGATTCGCAGTGGCCAATTTGGTCGTCGAAGAAAAAGTCCGGCTCGAACTCGCGCAGAAATGCGCTCTTGTCGAGGCCGCCGAGGAACATCGCTTCGTCGATTTCGATGTTCCACGCCATCAGGGTGCGGATCGCGCGCTCATGCGCGGGCGCCGAGCGCGCCGTCACCAATGCCGTACGAATATGCATGGGCGCGGCGTCGTCCGCGAGTTTTTGCAGCCGATGCAGTGCTTCGAGCAATGGCTTCAGGGGGCCGTCCGCGAGCGGCAGATCCTTGTTGTGAATCTCGTGGCCGACAAAGGCGCGCAAACCGTCCTTCTGGAACACGCGCTCGGCTTCGTCGGAAAACAGCACGGCGTCGCCGTCGAAGGCAATGCGGATTTCGTCCGGATACTTGCTCGCCATTTTCGCCGATTCCGGCAAGACGCGCGCGGCGGGAAATCCAGCGGCGAGCGCGTCGCGCACGTCCTCCTGATTCGCCGACAGAAACAGCGACGCGTTCAACGGCTTCAGATAGCCGAACGGCGCGCGTCCGCGAGTAAACACGCCGCGCTCGATGGCGAGCCCGTATTCGCGGCACGAATGGAACGCCCGCAGTCCGCTGATCGGATCGCTGCGCGAGAGGATCACCACTTCGACGCGATGGCCGCCCGCGTTCAAGGCCAGCAGCTTGCGGATCAGCGGAAATGCCACGCCCGGTTTGGCGGGCACGGCAAGGCGGTCGCGCTGCAGCGCTTCATAGGCTTGCAGATCGCCTTCCTCGTACACGCGGTTTTCTTCCTCGAAGTCGAACAGCGCGCGCGACGAGATTGCCACCACCAGTTTGTCGACAAGCGAAAGAGCCATCTGCGCGTTTCAGTCCTAAAAGATCAGGCGAGGAATAAGCGATACACCGGGTTCTGCGTCTCTTCCCAGTTCGGATAGCCGAGGGTGGCGAGAAAACGCTCGAACACCTCGTTCTCGCTTTCGGGCACCTGGATGCCGACCAGGATCGAGCTGTAGTCCGCGCCCTGATTGCGGTAGTGGAACAGGCTGATATTCCAGTTCGGCGCCATCGACGAGAGGAACTTCATCAGTGC